>OKXZ01000232.1_pt1 | contig 17288 bp, 18 predicted proteins | sample 1608991 | NCBI WGS metagenome assembly OKXZ01 (sample SAMN02675044, study PRJEB24791) | human gut metagenome, SKBSTL002 | isolation source: stool | host: Homo sapiens | place: USA
TTTATATCCTTTTGCTTTTGTTCGTCAGTGCTTTAGCTCAGGCACAAATGAACTGCTTTTTATTAAAAAAGTCCACCAGGATTTCTCAAGATAGCGCATAAGGCTATAGAAAATCCTGATGGACGAAGCAGCTAAACCAGAAACAAAATCAGAAAGGCTCAGAACAGCGTCGGAGTAATGACCTTACCCCGGCTGCTTGCCGATGTAGGCGAGGATGCCGCCGTCAACATAGAGAATCAGGCCGTTGACGAAGTCGGAAGCCTCGGAGGCGAGGAACACGGCGGGGCCGCCCAGATCCTCGGCCTTGCCCCAGCGCTCAGCGGGGGTCTTGGCGACGATGAACTGGTCGAACGGATGACGAGAGCCATCGGGCTGGATCTCGCGCAGGGGCGCGGTCTGCGGGGTGGCGATGTAGCCGGGTCCGATGCCGTTGCACTGGATGTTGTACTCGCCGTACTCGGAGGCGATGTTCTTGGTCAGCATCTTCAATGCACCCTTGGCGGCGGCGTAGGCAGAGACGGTCTCGCGGCCCAGCTCGCTCATCATGGAGCAGATGTTGATGATCTTGCCCTCGCGCTTTTCCATCATGTCGGGCAGCACGGCCTTGGAGCAGTTGAAAGCACCGCCTACATGGACGTCGATCACACGCATAAAGTCGGCGTGGCTCATCTCGATCATGGGCACGCGCTTCATCAGGCCGGCGTTGTTCACCAGAATATCCACAGAGCCGACCTCGGCCTTGATCTTTGCCACCATGGCGTTCACGGCGTCCTCGTCGGAAACGTCTGCCACATAGCCGTGGGCGTCGATGCCGGCAGCCTTGTAGGCGGCCATGCCCTTTTCCAAGCTGGCCTCAGAGGAGCAGTTGAAGCAGATGACGGCGCCGCACTTGGCCATGCCCTCTGCAATGGAAAAACCGATGCCGTGGGCACCGCCGGTGATCAGGGCTACCTTGCCCTGCAGGTTGAATGCAGACAGATCCATGATGTTCTCCTTTTTTCACAGTATCCAAGTTAATTTTTTAGCAAAACGCCCCGTGCCGGTTTCCCGGTACGGGGCGTTTGATTGGTGCTTTTTAGCGCAGGTCAGTGGTAGCGATGTTGTCCATGTCGTCAAACTCCATGTTCTCGCCGCCCATTGCCCAGATAAACGTATAGTTCGAGGTGCCTACGCCGCTGTGAATGCTCCAGGAGGGGCTGATGACAGCATCCTCGTTGTGCATCACGATGTGGCGGGTCTGGGTAGGCTCGCCGCACATATGGAACACCACCTGCCCCTCGGGCAGTTCAAAGTAGGTATAGATCTCCATGCGCCGCTCGTGGGTGTGGCTGGGCATCGTGTTCCAGTTGGAACCCGGTGCCAGCTCGGTCATACCCATGCTCAGCTGGCAGGTCTTCAGCACATCCGGGTGGATGAACTGGTTGATGGTGCGCTTGTTGCAGGTGTCCACGCTGCCCAGCGGGCGGTGGTTTGCATCAGCCATCTTGATCAGACGGGTCTGGTAAGCGCAGTGTGCCGGAGCAGAGACCATGTAGAACTTGGCGGGATGCTCCGGGTCGGCGGAAGCAAAGGTGACTTCCTTGGTGCCCTGGGTGATGTACAGGCAGTCCTTGTAGCCCAGCTCGTACTTCACGCCGTCAGCCACCACGATACCGGTGGAATCCTTGCCGATGTTGAACATACCGATCTCGCGGCGCTCCAGGAAGTAGTGGGTGCCGAAGTTGGCCCAGATGTCGATGCCCTTGTCGATGGACACGGTCTCGTGCACCGGCATACAGCCCAGCGTGACCATACGGTCCACATGGCTGTAAACGGCCACCACTTCATCGGCCTTGTACAGGCCGGTGATCAGCATCTCGTCCCGCATTTCCTCGGTGGTATAGCGCTTGAAATCCTTCTGGTTGCAGGAATAACGGATATCCATAGCGGACTCCCTCCTGCTCTTAGCGCTGGATACGGCCGGAACCGTCGCCGCCGGCCAGCTTCTCGACCTCGGACACGGTCATCATGTTGTAGTCGCCCTCGATGGAGTGCTTCAGAGCGGAAGCTGCAACTGCGAACTCCACAGCCTCCTGAGTGCTCTTGCCGGTCAGCAGGCTGTAGATCAGGCCGCCGCCGAAGGAGTCGCCGCCGCCAACGCGGTCGATGATGTGCAGGTCGTACTTCTTGGAGAAGCAGTACTCGTTAGAAGCGACATCGTACAGCATAGCGCTCCAGCCGTTGTCGAATGCGCTGTGGCTCTCACGCAGGGTGATAGCCACCTTCTCGAAGTGGAACTTGTCAGCCAGCTGCTTGGCAACGCTCTTGTAGCCCTCAGCGTTCAGCTTGCCGCCGTAGATATCGGTAGCCTCGGCCTCGATGCCGAACACGTCCTTTGCGTCCTCCTCGTTGGAGATGCAGACGTCAACGTACTGGCACAGATCGGTCATGGCAGCGCGGGCCTGCTCACGGGTCCACAGCTTGCCGCGGTAGTTCAGGTCGCAGCTGATCTTCACGCCGTGAGCCTTAGCAGCCTTGCAGGCCTCGCGGCAGATCTCGACAACGTTCTCGCCCAGAGCCGGGGTGATGCCGGTGAAGTGGAACCAATCCACGCCCTCGAAGATCTTGTCCCAATCAAAGTCGGAGGGCTGAGCCAGCTGGATGGCGCTGTTGGCACGGTCGTAGATGCAGACGGAACCACGCTGAGAAGCGCCCTTCTCGTTGTAGTAGATGCCCACACGGTCACCGCCGCGGGTGATCATGCTGGTATCAACGCCGTAGCGGCGCAGGCTGTTGACAGCGGCCTGACCGATCGCGTGTGCGGGCAGCTTGGTAACAAAAGCTGCGTCCAGACCGTAGTTGGCCAGAGAAACAGCAACGTTGGCCTCGCCGCCGCCGAAGCTGAACTCCAGGCTGTTGGCCTGAACGAAACGCTCGTAGTTGAAGGGCTGCAGACGGACCATCAGTTCGCCAAAAGTAACGACTTTCATTGGTTATTCTCCTTTATATCAGGTGTTTCATCATCCCGCCGCAGGGCGTACCCGGTGCGGCGGGGCTTTTACGGTAAAAGGGGACAGGCGCTTATGCCTGCACCAGATGGAAGGCAAAGCCGGCGATCTCGTCAGCAAAGTAGCAGGCGATGGTCTTGCCGTTCTTGACATTCTTGCTGTCCAGATCGAACTTCACGCCGCGCTGAGACAGGTGATAGATGGCACGGTCAACGTTGTTGCAGGCGATGGCAATGTGGCCATTGGTGCCGCGGCCGGGCTTCTTCATGATCTCGAACTCCTTGTTGCCGACAAAGATGCTGGAGTTGCCGGGAGCGACCTTCATGTTCAGCATAGCGCCGATCAGGTTAGCCACCTTCATGGCCTCCTCCTCGTTGTCGGTGTTGATGCCGACATGCAGCAGCTTCAGGCCCAGCATGGTGTCAACAGCTTCCTTGCTCTGTGCGGTGATCTTTGCCCAGTCGCCGGCCTTGATGACGTCGCTCTTGCACATCCAGGTGCCGCCGACAGCGAAGATCTGGTCATAGCCCAGATAATCGTTGACGTTCTTGGCGTTGACACCGCCGGTGCACATCCAGCGTGCGCCCTTCAGGGCAGCGCCGATGTTCTTCAGCATACCGACACCGCCGTTTGCCTCAGCGGGGAAGAACTTCAGAGCCTCGCAGCCCATGTTCATGGCCTGCTGCATCTCGCCTGCGGAGCAGGTGCCGGGCATCATGATGCCGCCCTTGGCGATGACGTGCTTGCAGACCTCGGGGTCGAAGCCGGGAGCAACGATGAAGGAAGCACCGGCAGCCATAGCACGGTCGGCCTGCTCGCAGGTCAGAACGGTGCCGGCGCCCAGCAGCATCTCGGGCATCTCCTCGTGAATCTTGCGGATGCACTCTTCAGCACAGGCAGTGCGGAAGGTGACCTCAGCTGCGGGCAGACCGCCCTCAGACAGAGCCTTGCACAGGGGCAGGGCCTCATCAACGCTGTTGAAAGCGATAACAGGGATAATGCCGATCTGATAGACCTTTTCTACGATGGGATTCATAACGCATTTCTCCTTTTATATTTGAACTCTCTCGGTGCGTCGGGTTTGCTCCAGTGGGCGCAATACCCCCATACGCGCTTATGATACTAGTATAAACGAACAACCCGTCTTTGGTAATACTCAACAAGCACAATGTTTTGCATAAGAGCTTGTATACATTGCACAAAAATGACGAATGACCCGAAAAATCGGGGCGGAAGCCGGTAAAAATGCTGGAAAATTGCTGCAAAAACTGGCTCAGATGCCAAGGGTTTCCAGTATCTCGGCCACGCCGTCATGGTCGCAGTCGGCTTTGCTGACAAGGTGCGCCAGCGCCCGGATCTCCGGCATACCGTTGGCCATCACAACGGCTACCCCGGCCTTTTGCAGCATGGCGCGGTCGTTCTCGCTGTCGCCCACCGCAAGGGTGCATTCGTGGGGGACGCCCAGCCGGTCGGCCAGTGCGCGCAGCGCCTCACCCTTGTCCACACCGGCGGCGGTCACCTCCACGTTTTTCGGCGACCCCTGTACGATCTCTACGCCCGGGACGGCGCGGAAGCGGGGCAGCGCAGCCGCAGCCTGCTGCGGGGTTTCAAAGAATACGCAGAGCTTTTCAATGGCAAAGGCGTTGCGGCTCATCCACTCGGCTGCGTCCCGCAGAATGGTAAAGCGGCCATCGTTGGGCTGGCACGCTTCGGTGCCGTCCTTCTTTGCTGCCCGGGCAGCGGCCAGCGCTATGCTGCGGGCATCGGTGCAGGCGTATCCGTCCGAGAAAATGCGCAGGTCGGCGTGGTAGCTCTCGCAGACGGCAAAGGCTTCGCGGGCAGTCTCCACCGGCATCAGGCTGTGCAGCAGGCAGACCGGGGTGCTGGTGCGGTGCTCTTTTGCGTTGGAATAGCGGCTGTACACTGCGCCCACGGGGTCGGTGCCCAAATCCCACACGGCGGCACCATTGCAGGTGATGACGTAGCGGATGCCGGGCAGCTGCGCCACCTCCGGCGGCAGACTGGCCAGCGGACGGCCGGTGGCGGGCACGATGTACACGCCTTTATCCACAGCAGCTTGCAGAGCGGCGCGGGTGCGGGGGGTGACGTGCCCCTCGCGGTTCAGCAGGGTGCCGTCCAGATCCAGCGCGACCAGACGGATGGCGGGAAATTCTTGTGGCATGATGTACTCCTTTTATAAATAAGATGCAGCTTGTTTTTATTGTATCGCAGGGAAAACATTTGCGCAAGTGGATGGAATGTGCTATAATAACACGTCAATTCACATAAAAAATAGGAGAAACGACATGAAACTTAGCCAACTGCGCAGCCGGTGCCGCCCGCATTTGTGGTACCAGCTGTACTGGGTGGTGTACCTGATCTGGTTCTTCTGGCTGGACCTCACCGTCACTGCCCCGAAATATATCCTGCACAGCCCGCTGGACGATCTGATCCCCTTCAACGAGTGGTTCGTGCTCCCCTATTGCAGCTGGTTTCTGCTGCTGGCGGGGGTGACGGCGGCACTGTGGTGGTGCGATACCGCCACCTATGATAAACTTTGCATGACCATGTTTTCCGGCATGACCTTCTGCCTGATCGTGTACATGATCCTGCCCAACGGGCTGGAACTGCGTCCTGCCGTGGAGACTCTTGGCCGGGATAACCCGGCGCTGCGGATCATGCAGCTGCTGTGGAAGGCGGACGCCGCCGTGAACGTCTGCCCCTCCATCCACTGCCAGAGCTCTGCCTGCATGGCAATGGCCTTCAGCCACAGCAAGCTGGCAGAGGGCAAGCCTCTGCGCAAGGTGCTGGCATGGGTGTGGGCGGCGCTGATCTGCCTGTCCACCGTGTTCACCAAGCAGCACTCGATCATTGATGTGGCCTGCGGCTTGGCGGTGGCTTTTGTGTGGCTGCCGGTGGTGTACCGCCCAGCGCGGGCACTTCATTGAACAAAATAGCAAAAAATTGCCCTTGATTTTCGGTTGCTCCTGCTATTGACAGTTGCCCGACAGTTGGGTAATATGGTCGTATACTAGTATATCACCAACTGACCCCGAAGGGAGAACACTGCAATGGCATCTTTGAGTGCGAGGGAACAGGCGTATCAGACCATCCGAAGCCGGATCATCACCATGGAGCTGAAGCCCGGCGACCCCCTGAACGACAGGGAGCTTGCGGAGCAGATGGGCATCAGCCGCACCCCCATGCGGGAGGCGCTGATCATGCTCAACATTGCCCACATGGTGGACATCAAGCCGCAAAGCGGTACCCATGTGGCACCCATCGACCTGAAGCGGATGGAGCTGGAGCAGTTTGCCCGCTTCACCCTTGAAAAAGAGATTTTGAACCGCGTGCGCGGCCGCTTGACAGACCAGCAGGAGCAGGAATACCGGCAGGTCATCGAGAACTACCGCTTACTGGAAGCCGACCTGACCCAGCCGAACCGGGAGACCCGCCTGCTGGAACTGGACAACCAGTTCCACCGCAAGGCCTTTGAGATCACCGGCATGGAGGCGCATTTTGACCACATGCTGGGTGAGCTGCAGCATGTGGAGCGTATCCGCAAGTTCAGCTTGCAGACCAACGAGAACAAGTCCGTCTGCGCCGCCCACACCCGCATTCTGGAAATGGTGCTGCACGGCACCGCCGATGAACTGGGCGAAGCGCTGGAAAGCCACCTGAACCGCTATAAGCTCTCGGTGGAGCAGGCCCGCAGCGTCCACCCGGAGTATTTCACCGAGGGGTGAAAAGAAATTGTTTCAATGTGGCTCCCAAACACCTGCAGGTGTTTTGGAGCCACATTTATTTATACAATATAAAAAACCCGCCGGCAGAGCAGTGCATCGCTGTCTGTCGGCGGGTTTTCTGTTAAGCAGCGGGGAAAACGCGGGGGTTAGCTCTGCTTGCCGGTCTCGGCTTTCATGGCGTTGTAGCCGATGAGCACGGTCCAGACGTAGGCGCAGGTCTTGGGGATCATCAGCATACCGATCATGGGGTTTACGTCTGCCCACAGCACCACGGGGATATAGAAGCCGAAGCTCAGCACGATGGTCAGCCACATCCAACGGAAAGCCTTGTCGTTGTTCTGCTTGGCGCTGCGGTAGAACAGCACGATGATCAGCAGACCCAGCAGGGCAAAGGGCACATTGCGCAGGATGCCCCATGCCAGCGGGGTGTGGTTGGTGAGCCACTGGTTCTGCGGCATCATGCACAGAACAACGCGCACAGCAGACAGGGCGTACACGGCGGCGGTCACGTTCTTCTGCCCCTCGATCTGGTAGCGCTTGCGCCAGACGTAGTACAGCAGCACATAGAACACGGTCATGGTCACAGAGGTGATCCACTTGCCCAGGCCCAGAGGCACAGCGTAGTTCTCCAGGCCGGTGGTGCACAGTGCCAGCGCACGGGGCACCAGATGGAAAGAGTCACCTGCGCCCAGCACCACGGCCATCAGGCCGAACAGGCGGAACTGGGTGCCAGCCTTGCTGCCGCAGATCATGCGGATGCCCACCGTAAGCACGGTGACCAGATAGAAGATGTCGAAAACGGTCTCAATGATTGCTCTCATACGTTTGTCTCCTTTGTTTGTTTCAGATCGCAGGTTTTGTTTTTGATTTTTATAGCGAACCGGCGCGGCAGAGCCGTACCGGAAGCATCGTGGGGAAAAGGGCTTGCAGTAGTATAGTCTGCGGAGCGCTGAAACCAAAATGAACTATGTTCACATTCGGGCTTAAAAACATCCCACAAAGATTGTGGGATGTTTTTTGTTTAATAAATGGTTCTGCGCACGATCTCCAGCACCGCAGAAGGGTCGAAGCTCTGCTGCACCACCGCAGACAGCATCAGGGAGAACAGGATGCCCGCAAACTGCTCCGGGGTGAACTGCTCGGTAAAGGCGTCAGGACGGATCTTGGCATCGTGGCGCAGCACGCTGCACAAAGCGTCCAGAATGTGCTGCCATGTCTGCCGCATCTGCTGCTTGCCGCCGGCAGTGTCCTGCCGCACAAAACCCAGCGCATGGTGGGTGAAAAAGCCGGGATACTGCTGGCAGCCGTATTCCATCTGCCGGTACATCCACCGGATGCAGGACAGGGTGTCCTGAAACACGGCTTCGTCCTCCGGGTGGCGGAAGATGTCGTTCCAGATGCTTTCCACTGCCGCGCTTACCAGCTCGGTCTTGGAGCCGAAGTAGTTGTAGATGCAGCCCACAGAGACCCCGCAGGCTGCGGCGACCGCACGGATGTTGACCGCTGCCCAGCCGTTCTGCTGGATCAGCTCCCGGCTGGTTTTCAGGATGTCCGCTTTGGACGTTGCCATTGGATTCATACACTCACCCTCCAACATGAACAACGTTCACGATGCACAGTATACAGCAACGGTTGGCTGCTGTCAAGAGGAAAATAAAATTTTTTGCAGCTCTATTTCGCCGTCTGCACAGCGGCAGGAAACGAAAGCTGCATATATGCAACCTGTTTCATGTTTCTGCCACCTAAAATGTGCCAAATTCATGTCAAAATGGTAACAGTTCTTGTTTCATCGTTGGTTTTTCACGAAAAAAGCTTGCTTTTTTTGTCAATGTGCGTATAATAAGAGAACATCGGGCCAACCAAGGCAGTTGGTATACTGCCGGAGGCCTGACACCAACAAAAGACGAAAAAGGAGATAATCCCTATGAAGCTCAAGACTGTTGCAATTGCCGCTGCCGCTCTGGTACTGGCTGTCGGCATGACCGCCTGCGGCGGCGCTGCCTCTACCGCTGCATCCTCCACCGCATCCTCCACCGCATCTTCTGTTGCTGCCTCTTCTGAGGCTGCTTCCTCCGAGGTTGCTTCCTCTGAGGCCGAGGCTACTTCTGCCGAGTACACCGTGTACAACACCACCGGCAGCAAGGTGACCGAGCTGTACCTGTACGATGCAGGCTCTGAGGACAAGGGCGAGAACCTGGCAGGCGAGGGTCTGGCTGACGGCGAGAGCATCGTCATCACCCGCGATGTCGAGGCCGACAAGCAGGACGACATGACCTATGTTCTCGAGTTCACCACCGAGGACGGCAACACCCAGAGCTTTGACACCCTGCACTACGAGGTGGCTCCCATCTCTCTGAAGAGCGTGGACGCCGCTGCCGGTGCTACCGCTATTGCTTTCGAGGCTCCCCAGAAGTAAGAGCAAACCCTTACATCCGGAAACAGAAAAAGGCTGCTGCACCGTGCGTGCAGCAGCCTTTTTGTATAAAATCATATCACATACGGAACCCACGGAAGCCCCAGCCGCCGCAGCAACAGTTGCACAGCAGGTTCAGCAAAATCATGCTCCAGCACCAGCGCAAAAGCCCGCCGGGCTGGGCGTAGGTGGTCTGGGTGCGGTAGGTCTGGCCGGGGTTCTGCATCCGGCGCAGGTGCATCTGGTACTCGGTGTTGTTCGGGTCTAGCTGCACGGCGCGGCGGGCGTCCTGCAGGGCATCCACGCTTTTGCCAAGGCCCTGATTGGCCAGCGAGGAGAGATAATACCACCGCGCGTTGCGGCCGGTCATGCCGTCCAGCACCCGGCGCGCTTCGGCGTAGCGGCCGCTGGCCACAAAGTTGCGGGCGGCCTGCATTTCCGGGGTGTCGGTGCCGGAGGCACTGGGCCCGGCCTGCTGGTAGCCGCCAAAGCCAAAACCAAAGCCAAAGGGGTCGAAGCCCTCAAACCCGTCAAAGCCATCAAAGCCGGTGTAACCGTAGTTCTGCTGGCCGTAACCCTGCTGCCCATAGCTCTGCCGGTTATAGCTTTGCTGCTGGTAGCCGCCGTAGGGGTTGCCGCCCATCTGGGGGCCGGTATCGCCCTTGGTAATAGCGTCGTAGGCGGCCTGCACCTCCTTGAAGTGCTCCTCCGCCGTGGGGTCGTTGGGGTTCAAATCCGGGTGCCAGCGCTTGCACTTGGCGCGGTATGCTTTTTTGATCTCATCGTCGCTTGCGCCGCGCTGAACGCCCAGCACCTCATAGGGGTCTCTCATGCTTGGTATACTTCCTCACTCATTATACTGACGGTACAGCGCCGCTGCACCATATCCGTTTTATTTTACCGGAATATCGGCACAAAATCAAGACACATCGGGCTTTCCGGTGCGTTTTGCGTTTTTGCAGTTGTATTTCAGCCACACGCCGGAGTACAGGATGTTGCGCAGCAGGTCCGCGTCCTCCACGCAGGGCAGACGCTCAAAGTTCTGCGCGCAGCGTGCCAGCAGCAGCTCGAAGATGTCCAGCATCTCTTCCTCATAGTCCGGGTGGGTGCTCAGCTCCCGCAGGGGGTTGTACGCGCCCCGGCGCTTGTCGCGGGACAGGTCGTCGTAGGCGTCCAGCAGGTAGATGAACTTGCCCAGATGAAAGCCGATGCTGCGCAGCTCCGGTGCCCAGCGATCCTGCCGGTAGTCGAACAGCTCTGCCATCAGCGCACCGAAGCAGCCGGACACCGCGTCAAGGTCGGTGCTGCCGGCGGCCTCGTACTCAGCAAGCTTTGCGAGACACGCGCGGATGGCATTGCACTGACGCGGCCAGCGCTGGGCAGCCTCGGCAGTGCTGTTGTCCAGCAGGGTGCTGTACCCCAGTGCCAGCAGATTATGGTCATCCTGCCATTTGTCCTGCGCGTTGTAGTAATGCAGCGCTACGCTCAGGTCGGCGCAGTAGTCGGTGGGGTCGGCACTGCGCCAAAGTACACCGTGTACCGGGTGGATGGGGCAGCGGCTGATACCGCTGTCTGCGGGGGTCTCGCCCTCGTACAGGCTGCACAGCAGAATGTTTAAAAAGGTCAGGTCATAGCTCAGGCTGAACCGTCCCCGCAGCCCGTGCAGAGCATCGATGCGGCGGCACAGCCCGCAGTAGGCTGAGCGGTAGCGGGTCTGCGCCTCGGGGCTGAGGCTGGCCCGATCCGGGATCACATATCCAAACATGGCGGCTCAGCTCTTTTTGATGAACTGGGTGCCGCAGCGCGGGCAGGAGATCTGGATGCGGCCGCGTCCCCGGGGCACCCGCAGCTTCTGACGGCACTGGGGGCAGCGGTAGTAGTGGTACAGCTTGCGGTTGGCCCACTGCTCCTTCAGGTTGCGGAACTTGTTATTGAACCGGTCCTTCAGGCTGTAAAAACGGTAGTTCTCCTCGGTGCGCTTGGAGATGTTGCGGCTCAGGCTGCGGTAGTAGCACAGGATCAGCAGTGCCGCGCCCAGCCATGTGAACAGGGAAACGCGGGTGAGCAGCGATACCAGCAGCATCACGATGGAGCTCATGCTCAAAAACTGGTTCAGGCCATCGGTGCCGTAGCGCCCGATCATGAATTGACGGAACTTTTCTCTCATAGGTTTTCGCATCCTCTTCTCTGGGGCTTTACACACGGAAACGCAGGGCAGCAGCGCCGCCCTGCGGAATACTTTGTACCTTTAGGATATCAGCCAACCATGATAAAATTTTGAACAGACTGCAAATCTATCATGAAAGGACGAAAATTAAACGTTTTGCTCCTCCCGGCTGCGCACGGTGAGCGCCGCTTCGGTGTCCAGTGCGCCCTCCATGCGGCAGTGCAGCACGGCGCGTCCGGCCTTGCCGGTGGTGGCAAGGTAGGTGCCCGCCATGCCGCCCCGCAGGGGCACTACGCAGGGGCCTAAAATTTTCAGCGGCCCTTCCACGGACAGGCAGACGGCCTCGCCGCAGTAGGGCAGCAGGTTGCCGTTCTGGTCGATGGCGCGCAGGCTGACCGCGGCGCAGTCCCATGTGGGGCCATCGGTCAGCAGGGGGTTGTGCACGGTACATTCCAGCCGGACGCTCTGCACCGGCTCCCGCACCACGGTGCGCACGGCGCGGCCATGCCACACCGCTTCGAACCGGTACACCGGCGCGGAGCTGCCCAGCACACCGATGTACTTGTAGTACATCCGCAGCAGCTCGTTCCAGCTCAGCCGCAGCGAGAGCATCCGCGCCTTGGACAGGGGTGAAAGCGCCATGGCGTCCCGCCGCAGCTCGTTGAGGATGGCGGCAGCCTGCACGGCGGTGGCGTGATCCATGCCCTCGTATTTTTCCAGCAGCGAGCCCACAAAATCGTTGATCTCAATGGGCGGGTGGGGCAGGGCGGCAAAGCGTCCCCGGCGGTCGGGGGTAAACTCGGCCACAAAGTCGTTGCCGCGGTACAGCCGCACGCTCTCGGCGTTGGTGAACACCCAGCAGGCGGCGGCTGCGCCGCCGGGCAGGTCGCCCAGCGTCATGGCAGAGGAGACCTCCAGCACGATGTCGGAGGGGGCGCGGGGCGTTTTCTGGCTGGCGTAGACGGCGGCAGAGAGCTTCGGGTTGCGGAACAGATCCATCACGCCGTGGTAGCAGATGCGGTCGCCGCTGCCAAACTCCCGGTGGGTGTTGTAGTCGGCCATGCACCAGCCAAAGCTGCCCGCAACGCCCGGCTGGGCGATGCTGTCGTTCAGCACGGCGGCGTGGTGCAACGCCTGCACCAGACGGTGAGGTTCATCGTCAAAGGGCTTGGCGGGGAAGTTCTGCCCGCCGAACTCGCTGATAAGGTAGCCCTTGCGGGTGTCGGGGGTCACGGCGGCGCGGTTCTCGCAGCCCGCGCCGCGCCCGGCGTAGGAATAATCGTTGTAGGCGTACACGTCCTCCAGCAGCTGGCTTTTGCGGGTGCTGCGGCTGCCCGCCGTAGGGCGGGTGGGGTCCAGCCGGTGGATGGCTTCGTTGGTGCGCTTATAAAAGGCTTCGTTGTCGGGGCTGCCGCTGATGCGGGCACCCCACAAAAAGATGCTGGGATGGCTGCGGTACTGGCACACCATCTCCCGGCAGTTCTGCAGCGCCTGCGCCTGCCACACTTCGTCACCGATGTGCTGCCAGCCGGGCATTTCGGGGAACACCAGCAGACCCAGCTCGTCGCAGGCGTCCAGAAACGCCGGGCTGGGGGGCGCATAGCAGGTGCGCACGGCGTTGCAGCCCAGCTCCTTTTTCAGCAGCTGGGCGTCCAGCCGCTGGATGCTGTCCGGCATGGCGTAGCCCTGATAAGGGTAGCTCTGGTGCCGGTCAAGGCCGCGCAGCTCCACCCGCTGACCGTTCAGGTACAGCCCGCCCGCCACGAACTGCACGGTGCGGAAGCCGAACCGCACCGTTTTTTCGTCCAGCACCCGGTCGGGCAGACCGCCGGTGCCGGGGCGGATGAGCCGCACGGTCAGGGTGTACAGGGTGGGGTGCTCTAAGCTCCATGGGTGCACGTTGTTCAGCGTGCCGGTGATGGGCAGGGAAAGCTCGCCGCTGTACACCGCCCGGCTCCCGGCGGGGCTGCGGATCTCAGCTTGCAGGGTGCAGCCGACCGTCTCGCCCACGGTGGCGGTGTAGATGCGGAAATCGCCCTCCGCCTTTGCTTCAATGAACACGTCCCGCAGATAGGCAGGCTCCTTGATATCCAGACTGACGGCGCGGTAGATGCCACCGTAGGTCAGCGCATCCAGCTGCCCGCCGAAGGGCGGGATGTTCAGATCCTCCCGGCTGTCGCAGCGCACAGCCACCACGTTCTTCTGCCCCAGACGCAGCGCACCGGTCAGGTCTACCGTAAAGGCGGTGTAGCCGCAGCCGTGGTGGAACATCCGCCGCCCGTTGCAGAACACAGTGGCATCGTGTGCCACTGCCCCGAAAGTAAGCAGCACGGTGCGGCCCAGCCACTCTTTGGGCGCAAAAAACTCCCGCCGGTAGCCGCACAGGCGCTGGTAGTCGTTCTCATTGCAGTAATTATAAGGCAGGGGCTTGACCGTGTGCGGCAGCCGCACCGGGGTAAGGGAAAGCTCCGGGCACTCCGGGCGCACCAGCGCCGGGTCGAATGTGGGGGTGAACAGCCAGCCCTCGTTCCAATCGTAGTGTTCCATAGCCTGTCTCCATCGCTCTGCACAAAAAAATTCTTACCCTTATGCTACCACAAAGTTGTGAACGAAAAAAGCACTCCGTCCCTTATTTTTTCCGTTTTTGCAGAAAAAGCTGTTAAAATCAAAAAAGCCCCCGCCGGGCAGGCGGGAGCGAGGGGAAACTCAGCGGATAAAATTGGTCATGGGGCGCTTGGGGTTCTGCGGGTGTTCAAAGCCAGCGGCCCTGCCTGCTTCGATGCAGTGCAGCAGCCATGCCATGTTGCGGCCCAGTTCCTGCATCACGGCGCAGCCCTCGGCGTCCTGCAGTACCTGCTCGGGGTTGGAGCCATGTACCATAGCCCAGTAGGAGCCGTTGACCAGCGGCATGTGGAAGAACTGGGGGTATTTGACCAGCTGGTCAAGAGTGGAGGTGGTGCCGGCGCGGCGGGCAGAGCAGCAGACGGCGGCAGGCTTATAGGCCAGATATTTGCCGCCCGCGTAGGCCAGACGGTCCATAAAGCTGGCCATGTTGCCCGCAGCGGAGGCGTAGTGCACCGGGCTGCCGAACACAAAGGCGTCGGCGGTCTTTGCCTTCTCAATGGCTTCGTTGACTACGCCGCCGAACACGCATCCATTGCCGCTGCGGCAGCCGCCGCAGCCGATGCAGCCGCCCACGGGCTGACCGCCGACGTGCAAAATCTCGGTCTCGATGCCCTGTGCCTTCAGTTCCCCGGCGATGAGGGAAAGGGCAGTGTAGGTGCAGCCCTTCTCGTGGGGGCTGCCGTTGATAAGCAGAACTTTCATGCTGTATACTCTCCTTTGCTGAAATGCGCCGTAAAATGCGCAATATTGCTGCTATGATTGTAGCACAAAGCCGTCCGCAGCGCAATGCGGGCTCTTGACAATGCTATGCAGTTGGGAGATAATAAAGGATACGAAAGAGTTCAAACTGGCTGCCGCGGGGGCGGCAGCTACGGCAAGGAGGTAACATCATGCGCGTGATCGCAGGAGAAGCCCGGGGCCGCAGGCTGGAAGCACTGCCCGGCACCGATGTCACCCGCCCCACCCTCTCGCAGGTGAAGGAGGCGATGTTCAGCATCGTACAGTTCGACCTGCCCGGGGCCCGGGTGCTGGATCTGTATGCCGGCAGCGGCCAGCTGGGCATCGAGGCGCTCAGCCGGGGTGCGGCCCGGTGCGTCTTTCTGGACGAGAACCGGGAGGCCGTAAGCATCGTGATGCGCAACTGCAAGGCCTGCGGCGTGTTCGACCGCAGCCGGGTGAATATCGGCGAGGCTGCGCGGTTCTTATCGGCCTGCCGGGAGCAGTTCGATCTGGTGCTGCTGGACCCGCCCTTCCGTGGCGGCACGCTGGAAAAGATCCTGCCCGCCGTGGAAAAGTGCGTTGCCACCGGCGGCATCGTGCTGTGCGAGAGCGAAACAGGCATCGTGCTGCCCGCGCAGGCGGGCAGTCTGACCCTGCAGAAGCAGTATAAATACGGCAAGGTGCTGCTGTGGAAGTACACAAAGCCCATGCAGTCCGCCGCTGAGCAGGAGGGAGAAGCCTTATGAACGTGAACGAGCTTTTGGATACCATTGAGGATGCACTGGAAGAGAGCGCAAATGTGCCCCTTTCCGGCGGCAAGCGCATCGTGGATGTGGAGCAGATCCGGGATTATCTGGACGAGGTGCGGGCGGCATTGCCCGGCGAGCTGCGGCAGGCGCAGCAGATCGTGAACGACCGGGCGCAGATCGTGGACAGCGCCAACGCACAGGCACAGGCCATCGTGAAAAAGGCCGAGGAGCGCGCCCGCATTCTGGTCAGTGACGCCGAGATCGTCAAGGCCGCCCAGCAGCGCGCTTCTGAGATCACCTCCGCAGCCCAGACCGAGGCGCGCACCCTGCGCCAGACCGTGACCGACTACTGCGAGAATATGCTGCGCACCACCGAGGACACCATGGTGGAAAACGCCGCACAGGTCAAAAATATCCGTGCCAGCCTGCGCCAGAACGCCAAGAAAAACGGCTGATAACGGTCAACTTTCCACACAAATTCCACAGATTGCGGAAAACGCAGTCCCTGTGAGCAAAAATGACGGCTCACAGGGACTTTTTTTGTGGATTTTTGCGGCCAAAAGCCGCCCGAAAACCCTTGCATTCACGAACTTGATTTGCTACAATAAAGATGTATCGGTGGGGCAAAGTGGGTAAAAGTAGGGCACACGCCCTGAAAACGCCCCTGAAAGGGGGAGCAGCGCGTGTTTTTTGGCCGTTATGATTACACCATCGACACCAAAGGGCGGCTGAACTTCCCCGCAAAATTCCGCGATGCCATGGGCGAGAGCTTCGTGGTGCTGGAATGGGTGGACAGCTGCCTGTTCGCACTGCCCATGGAAGAAGTGGAGCGGCTGGCGGACAAGCTGGAAAGCGATGAACTGATGGACAGCTGGGCTATCTCCGGCGACCTGTTCAGCACCGCCTGCGAGGTGGCGCCGGACAAGCAAGGACGCATCCTGCTGCCCGCAGAGCTGCGCGCCTACGCCGGACTGGAAAAGGACGTGACCATCATCGGCAACCGCAACCATGCTGAGATCTGGGCCACCGAAGTCTGGAACGCCCGCCGCGCCGCCGTGACCAACGACCAGCGCGCCGAGCGGCTGCGCAAGCTGCACCTCTGATGCAAAAAAACTAAACCGAGAAAGGAGGCCGTGCCAATGGCCTTTGAAGAACAGCAGCCTTTTGACCCGGCCTCGTTTGAGCATATCCCCGTTTTGCTGAACGAGTGCCTGACGGGGCTTGCCATCGACCCGGCAGGCACCTATCTGGACGGCACCGCTGGCGGCGCGGGACATTCCCGCCAGATCGCCTTGCGGCTGGACGCCGCCAAGGGCGGCAGGCTCATCTCGCTGGATCAGGACCCGGACGCGGTGCAGACCGCGCGTTCCCGTCTGGCCGGGCTGCCTGCCACCGTGGTACAGATCAATTTCCGCTATGCGGGACAGGCGCTGGAGCAGCTGGGCATTGAAAAGATCAACGGCGCACTGCTGGATCTTGGCGTTTCCAGCCATCAGCTGGACGATGCCGCCCGGGGCTTTTCCTACCGGGCAGACGCGCCGCTGGATATGCGCATGAGCCAACAGGGCGAGACCGCCGCAGACCTTGTGAACACCGAGAGCCGCGAGGAACTGGCCCGCATCCTGCGGGATTACGGCGAGGAGCCCTATGCGTGGCAGATCGCAGGAAAGATCGTGGAGACGCGGGAAACCGCTCCCATCCTGACCACCCTGCAGCTGGCAGATATCGTAGCAAGCGCCATGCCCCCGGCAGAGCGCCGCAAGAACAAGAACCCCTCCCGCCGCACCTTTCAGGCACTGCGCATTGCAGTGAACCACGAACTGGACGCGCCGAAAGAGGCCTTGCCGATGGGCACATGGATGATGTTCTGCTTGTCCAGAC
>OKXZ01000281.1_pt1 | contig 14485 bp, 10 predicted proteins | sample 1608991 | NCBI WGS metagenome assembly OKXZ01 (sample SAMN02675044, study PRJEB24791) | human gut metagenome, SKBSTL002 | isolation source: stool | host: Homo sapiens | place: USA
ATCAATTTTCGAATTATTTCTCTGACATAATATCTGCCGTTTTCCATTTAATATAGTGAGCTGACCTGAAACCGCATTGTAATCAATCGAATTCATTCCACTGTTCGATTTGAAGAAATCGATTTTTTCCTGCATGACCTTGAATTGTCCACATTGTCCGTCCAGGATCATTTGAATCGCTGTATCATGATCAAAAGCTTTCTTATAGCATCTTTCACTTGTAAGTGCACCATAAACATCAACAATCGATACCACCTGTGCGGAGTTTGGTATTTCTTCACCTTTCAATCCATCCGGATAGCCCTTTCCATCCCATCTTTCATGATTCCACCTGCAGATTTCCCATGCGGTATGTACCAGTAGATGATCTTGTGGAAAATCCATGTCCTTAATTATAGCCGCGCCAAGCTCACTATGGGTTTTCATAATCTTAAATTCTTCATCGGTAAGTCTGCCTGGTTTATTCAATATTTCTTCCGGAATACGAATCTTACCAATATCATGAAGGGAAGAAGCAGTTGTAATCAAAGCAATATCTGCCTCTGTCAAAGGATAAGCATCTGTTACTTTTACCAGTTGTCTAGCATCATCTCCGTTGCTGTTTTAATATGCAGGATGTGTTCTCTGCTCTCGCTGTTACGGGATCCCAATATATTACTCATAATCCGGATCATGATATTATTATTTTCTTCTTTTTCACAGGAAAATAATGCTAAGGAAACGAACAGAAGAATGAATATTTTTTTCATATTAATACAATTTAGTTTTTTGCAAATTAAAGGATTTTTCCTGTACAATAAAATACCAATTAATTGGTATTTTATTACAAATAACCATTCAATTTCATTATTATGCCCAAAGCATGAAAATAAAAGTATAACATACAAGAGCTGTAAACAAATCCACGATCAACACAATAAAATAAATCGTTTTTGCATCTTTGCGATATGCATTTATGCAAAATCATACAAATTTCTTTATCAGTAAAATACCCATTAATTAGTATTTCATTGACAAAATGAAATGTACTTTAAAAGCCCAAAGTTATATTCAATTCATAACCTAAATGCCTATCCAATATAAAAATAATGCATTTAGCACCAAGATACAAACAGAATAACACAAAATCAAGCTCTAAAGGAATGTATTACTATTATAAAAGACAGAATTATTCGGGAGATTCCCTACTCTAAAAAAGTTAAAGAAAGAAAATGATTCAAATAAATATTAGTATAACAATATCACCAACAACACAATATCCCCTTTTCAAATTATACAATAAATAATAGTTAAAGCAACTAAAGAGGGTCAGCGGATTTTCCTGGTTGGTAAGCTTTCTTTTAAGCGTATAGCCTAGCCAGTCTGAACATGAAGAATTTCAGGGTCAGCGGATTTTCGGGTCAGTTTGAAAACTTGGGATCAGTTGTAAGTTTTAGATGGAGAAGTATGAGAAAGTGATGGCAGCATCCTTTTTCAACACATAAAACAAGGAGCTGCCACCACCCCTAAATCTTTTTATCCATCAGTGTTTCCGATAAAAGGTGGTAGCAGTGGCAGCAGATTTTAAAAACTCTATTGTGGAACTTTCCGGCAAATACAGTCTGTCAGATGATCGTTGATAAAACCTGAAGCTTGCAAATGGGCGTAGCAAATTGTAGTCCCGAAGAACTTGAAACCTCGTTTTTTCATATCTTTACTCATGGCATCGGATTCGGGGGAGGATACCGGAATCTCGCTCAATGACCGGAATGTGTTGATAATCGGCTTTTTGTCGGGAAAGAATGACAGGGTATAATTATAAAAACTGCCGAATTCCTTTTGTACGGCAAGGAATAGTTTCGCATTCGTGATTGTCGATTTGATTTTCAGACGGTTTTTTACAATTCCTTCAAATTGCATTAGCCGCTCAATGTCTTCATCGGTCATTTGTGCTACCAGTTCGGCATCAAAATTATAGAAAGCTTTACGATACCCCTCTCTTTTTCTAAGAATCGTTATCCAGCTTAGTCCTGCTTGGGCACTTTCCAATACAAGAAACTCAAACAGCGTCTTGTCATCGGTAACTAACTTTCCCCACTCTTGGTCATGGTATTTCACATACAATTCGTCTGTTCCGCACCAACCGCAACGTCCGTTTGTTATATCTTGCATAATTCTAATATTTGTGATATAGAACAAATGTAGTGGATTCATGGCATTATGCCAAATTTAAAAGGACTATTTTGTGGCATAAATACCTATAAAAAGTTATTGCATAGTATATATATTCCGTAAAATGGGGGAAAAGATTACCTATATCAGGTGATTGTTTCCTCTTTTCTTTTTACGGACCTTTGCATTCTCAAAAATTAAGAATTTAGAATTATAGGTATTCATGGTAAAAAGACAGTTACAAAGGATCAGTTTAGGCTCTCTTTTTTTTATAATCGGAGCGATATCTATCTTTGCACAACCTAAGACAATGGTATCCGGTAAAGTGATATCCAAAGAAAAACAGGAAGTCGTAGATTTTGCAACCGTATATTTGAAGGGTACAACTTATGGCTGTACAACGAATGAAGAAGGTATCTATCATCTTCATGCACCGGCAGGGAAATACACGCTGGTTGTTTCGGCTATAGGATATAAGACTATAGAAAAGCCTGTAACTTTAGTTCATGGTGAAAGAATTAAGATGAATGTAATGATTGACCCGTCAGTGACTGAGTTGGGTGAAGTGGTAGTGGTGTCTAACGGGGTTTCCCGTGTGAAACGTTCCGCATTCAATGCGATAGCTGTAGATACAAAAGAATTCCAGAATTCTACCAAGAATCTGAGTGATGCTTTGGCTAAAGCTCCGGGAATGAAACTCCGTGAGTCGGGTGGGGTAGGTTCGGATATGCAATTGATGTTGGATGGTTTCAGTGGCAAACATGTGAAGATATTTATTGACGGTGTACCTCAGGAGGGAGTAGGGAGCTCTTTTGGCTTGAATAATATTCCTGTGAATTTTGCAGATAGGATTGAAGTGTATAAAGGGGTGGTTCCTGTAGGATTTGGCACGGATGCTATAGGTGGTGTTATCAATATTGTAACCAATAAGAAGAAACGTAATTGGTTTTTGGATGGCTCCTATTCATACGGGTCGTTCAATACGCATAAATCGTATGTGAATTTCGGACAAACTTTCAAAAACGGCTTTACTTATGAAATAAATGCTTTTCAAAACTATTCGGATAATGATTATCAGGTGGACGCACCGGTAGAGGACTTTGAAACCGGAAGAATTGATAAAGATAAAAGGGTACGTGTGAAGCGCTTTAATGATACCTATCATAATGAGGCGGTTATAGGTAAGATGGGTATTGTGGATAAGAAATGGGCAGACAGATTGATGTTGGGCTTTACTTATTCACACATGTATAAGGAGATACAGACCGGAGTACGTCAGGAAATAGTCTATGGGGAAAAGCATCGTAAAGGACATTCGTTGATGCCGTCATTGGAATATAGTAAACGTGGTTTATTCATCAAAGGTCTGGATGTGGCATTGACTGCCAATTATAATAAAAATGCAACGACAAATATAGATACAGCTTCCTATAAGTACAATTGGTTGGGTGATAGAAAATTAATGAACTCACCCGGTGAACAATCCAATCAATATTCACGGGCGGATAATAACAATTGGAATGGAACATTAACCGTTAATTACCGTCTGGCGAAAATACACATGCTGACCTTTAATCATGTGTTGAATACTTTCCGCCGTTCTAACACTTCTTTGTTGGCTAAGATGGAATCGGAGGATGCCATAGCTAAAGAAACCCATAAGAATATCTCCGGATTGTCCTATCGGTTGATGCCGTCTGATAATTGGAATCTCTCAGTATTTGGAAAATATTATAGTTTGTATGTGGCAGGTCCTATGGCTACGACTACGAATCAAGATGATTATGTCCGTACTACCCGAAACATGAATTCCATAGGATATGGAGCTGCGGGAACTTATTTCATTCTACCCGGTTTGCAGGCGAAATTGTCATACGAAAAAGCATATCGTCTGCCTACTATTGAAGAAATGTTTGGAGATGAGGATTTGGAAATGGGAGATATCAGTATAAAACCGGAGAGTAGTGATAATTTGAATTTTAATTTGAGCTATAACAGAACATTTGGCAGGCATTCTGTATATATGGAAGGTGGAGTGATTTATCGGAATACAAAAGATTATATTCAGCGTAATATTGCGGATTTGAGTGGTGGTAAATATGCCGCGAAATATATTAATTACGGTAAAGTATTGACGAAAGGATATACTGTTTCTGCTCGTTACGGTTTTGGTAATTGGGTGAGTATAGGAGGTAATTTTACCAAAATGGATGTACGCGACAATATGAGAACATCTATTTCCAGCAGTGCGGAAAATCTGGCTTATAAAGAACGGATGCCGAATCTGCCCTATATGTTTGCTGATTCGGATGTTACTTTTTATTGGCGGGATTTAGGAAGGAAAGGCAATATGTTGACCGTGTCTTATGATAATCAATATCTGCATAACTTTACTTATTATTCTTCCCGAATAGGCTCAAATAAGGGGGATTATGTGGTACCTGATCAATTCTCACACAATATATCCTTTTCTTATAGTTTGCAAAAAGGACGATATAACGTATCATTGGAATGTCGTAACTTCACAGATGAGAAGTTATATGATAATTTTAGTCTTCAGAAGGCCGGTAGGGCTTTTTATGGTAAACTGCGTGTTTGTTTCGGTAATTAAAGAATTGGAAAAAGGAGTTTATAATTAATTGGGTTTTAAATTAAATAGAAGAATAAAATGAAGAAAGATTTCTTTTTGAACGGATTTGCTGCTATTGCCATAGTAGGAATGGCGTTGAGTGCATGTACGGATAATGAGCCGGATTACGGTTCGGGTACCGAGGCTAAAGGTGAGTATGTTATTGCATCGTCGGTCACAGCGTCTGGAAATACAACGAATGTGCTGCTTACTTCTGAAACGTTGGATAAAGGTACTGTTTCTACAGTGAATAATGGTCTTGTGAATGATGGTGCAACTCAATGGGTGTTTTACAAGAATCAATATCTTTATGCGCTGACTTATAATCAAGGGAATGCAGGTACGACCCGTTCTTATATCATGGATTCAAATAATGAAGTAAAGGCTCGTTCGGGGGAGTTTGCCGTAAAGAGATTTACTACTTACGGTATTTATGATAAATATATCATGACCTCGTCTACCGGTGACGGACCCACAGCGTATGCTGATGAGAATGGATATTTACCAAAGATGTTTTTGCTTTCTTATTTGGACGTATCTGCTGAAACATTTACAACGAATGATACTCAAAATAAGGCTTATATGTCCGAAAACTTCTTGGGAAATGGAGAATATGTAACATTGGCCGGCATATTGGAACGAAATAATAAACTGTATAGCGCTGCTATTCCAATGGGGTTAAGTCAATATGGTTCGGCTACTGACGGGGGAAAGTGGATACTTCCCGGCAATGAGGATTTGGTAAAGACAGAAGATGGTGGTTCCAACAGCAGCAGTTATAAAAAAGGTGAATTGCAATGGACGCAATATCCCAATAAATGCTGGGTGGCTATTTTTGATGATGAAACGCTGACAAATAAAAAAATCATAGAAACAGATAAGATCAGTTATGCTTGCGGGCGTTTTAAATCACAGTATTATCAAACGATTTGGGCGGCAGATAATGGTGATATTTATGTATTTTCTCCTAGTTATGCCAAAACAATGGCTGATAAACGGCAACAGACTACCTTGGATGCCGGAGTAGTACGTATAAAGGCTGGAACAGAAGAGTTTGATCCTGATTATTATTATAGTATCGAAGCGCAGACCGGAGGTAAATCTTTCATTCGTTGTTGGCATATTACGGGAGATTATTTCTTGTTGTTGATGTATGATCGTTCCTTGACTGAAACTGGTTTCACAGCTAATCAGTTAGCGATATATAAAGGAGAAACCGGAAAACTGACTTATGTAACTGGTTTGCCTTCTGCCGATTTGATCTCCGGCTTTGGCAATACTCCGTATGTGGAGAATGGATATGCCTATATGGCTGTAACTACAACAGAAGGATATCCGTCTATTTATAAAATAGATCCGGTTGGTGCGGTAGCGACAAAGGGTGTTTCTATAGAAGCGACACAAATCAGTGGCGTCGGTAAACTGCAACCTCAGAACTGAGTATTGTAATAATATAATGGGAGTCTGCGGGCAGTATGTGCTTATGCAGACTCTTTTTATGAATCGTATCGAAGATTTTATGAAGAAAATATTTCGCCAAATACATCTTTGGCTTTCTGTTCCTTTCGGGTTAATCATTTCCTTGATTTGCTTCTCGGGAGCCATGTTGGTTTTTGAAAATGAAGTGATGGAACTGGTCAGGCATGAACTTTATTATGTAAAAAAGGTAGAAACAGTTTCACTTCCTGTTGATCGATTATTGGAAGAGGTAGAACTCACGTTGCCCGACAGTGTGTCTGTCACAGGAATCAATGTTTTCTCTGACCCGGAACGTGCTTGGCAGGTGAATTTGTCCAAGCCTCGTCGTGCTTTCATGTATGTGGATCAATATACTGGTGAGATTAAAGGTAAATATGAACGTCCTGCATTTTTTGTGACTATGTTCAGGCTGCATCGCTGGCTGTTGGACAGTATGAAAGCGGATGGCGGAGCCTTCTGGGGAAAAATGATTGTAGGTGTCAGCACCCTGTTGTTTGTCGTGGTTTTGATATCGGGTATCGTTATCTGGTGGCCTCGTACACGAAAAGCCTTGAAAAATAGTTTAAGAATATCTGTCGGCAGGGGCTTTAGAAGATTTTGGTATGACCTGCATGTTGCAGGTGGTATGTATGCGCTGTTTTTTTTGTTGGCTATGGCCCTTACCGGGCTAACATGGTCTTTTGGATGGTATCGGACAGGTTTCTATAAAGTGTTTGGCGTGGAAGTACAGCAGGAGGGAGGTGCTCATGGTGGGGTGACCCGGCGTGGGGGGAAAGGCGGCGACCAATCCGGAAAGAATGTTTCTCATTCTTCGTCCTATGTTTGTTGGCAACAAGTTTATGAACAATTAGCCCTGAATAATCCCGGCTACAAGCAGATAACCTTATCAGATGGGGCAGCAAATGTCTCTTTCAATACCTTCGGTAATCAACGTGCTTCCGATCGTTATAAATTCAATCCTCATAGTGGTAAGATTGATAAGGTAGTTTTATATAAAGATGCTGAGAAGGCTGGAAAGATTCGCGGATGGATCTATTCTGTACATGTTGGTAGTTGGGGCGGTATGCTTACCCGTTTACTGACGTTTATAGCAGCTTTGATAGGAGCCACCTTGCCATTGACAGGATACTATTTATGGATAAAACGTATTTGGAGAAAGAAAGTAAGAGTAAGTTGAATATCTTTGTTATAAGATTAGGGGGCGAAAAGAATTTTATCATATGACCTGTTGTCGTGAATGACAGGTCATATGATATTGTTACAGGATTTTTTAGAACCACTTTATCTTTCTGAAAATAACAAAAGCCAACGCAGACAATGTGATGGATGCCAAAATAATAAAACTAAAAGCATGTGGTAATGCATCTACATGTACATCTACATTCATTCCATAGAAACTAGCTATTAATGTGGGTACCATCAGAATGATGGAAATACTGGTCATGCGTTTCATGATGGTGTTCACATTGTTGGATATGATGGAAGCAAATGCGTCCATGGTTCCGGTTAAGATATCACTGTAGATATTAACCGTGTTATATGCTTGTTTTAATTCAATAACTACATCTTCTACCAAATCGCGGTTTTGATAATCTTTTTCCTGGAAGATACTTTGCAATTTACCTACCATCACCTCATTTCCACGAATGGACGTATTGAAATAAACCAATGTTTTTTGTAGTTTCATCAATCTGAGCAGGTCCTCATTACGTATGCTCCTTTCCAATTCTTTTTCTGCGGCAGCTACATCATTGTTTATTTGTTTCAGATATTTCAAGAACCATACGGCAGATGAGTAAATTAACCGTAAAATCAATTCAAATTTATTAGGCACAATGATTCCTTTACGTCGGGTGTGGTCAATAAAATCAGGAATCATTTCAGTGGAGTGATAACACACGGTAACAATGATTTCATTGTTTGTAATGATACCGATGGGGATAGTGATATAAGGGATGCTTCCCTGTTGTTGCAGGGGGATTCGGATAATGGTCAGTAGCCAGTTGTCTTCCGTATCCGTTCGCGGACGTTCATCCATATCGGCGATGTCCTCTAAAAAAGCTTCGGGAACTTTTAATTCTTTAGTCAGAAACTCAAAATCACTTTGGTCGGGGCATTCTACATTCACCCAGCAGTTTGGCATCCATTGTGGCTTTTCTACAAAGCCATTCTCACAATAAAGATATTTTCTCATCTTATTGCCTCCTTTCGTTCGTTTATATCCGTTCAGAGGCATTCAGAGTAGTGATTGCCCTGTCGGATCAGTTAATACTATTGCACGTTCGTGGTATTGAATCGTCCATTTTTATTGATTGTTTTTTGTTTAAAGCGGTACAAAAGTACATAAAACCTTTAAAGGACAGACAGAAGTCAGGAGGCTTTTATATTTTTTTTAAGAATATCACCGGAAAGCAATCAGTGCCCGAGCAATGATGGTTTTGTCGCCATAGCACAGTTCTAACGTACTGTGTTTACCGATTAAGTTCCCTGGCGGAAACTATTGTTGTTAAAACATTTAGCATCCTTTTAATTACATGCAAAATTCACTTAAAAAATCGTTTGTCCAATACCTATTTATGATGAATCTTGTTCTATATAATCCTAATAATTAGGTATTGTGGAAGGTGCTGAAGTCGGTTACCTTTGCAAATGTAATAATTACAATTTAAAAATCAGTTTTAATTTAAAAATAAAAAGAGTATGGAACCAATTATTAATTCACAAGTTCCTGAATTTAAAGTTCAGGCATTCCATAATGGAGAGTTTAAAACCGTAACTAATAAAGATATTGAAGGTAAATGGGCTATTTTCTTCTTCTATCCTGCTGACTTTACGTTTGTATGCCCTACCGAACTTGTAGATATTGCTGAAAAGTATAATCAGTTCAAAGAAATGGGAGTGGAAGTATATTCTGTAAGCACCGATTCACATTTCGTTCATAAAGCATGGCATGATGCGTCTGAAAGTATCCGCAAAATCACTTATCCGATGTTGGCAGATCCTACAGGTGCTTTGTCGCGTGCATTTGGTGTGATGATTGAAGAAGACGGTATGGCTTATCGTGGTACTTTTGTAGTGAATCCCGAAGGCAAGATCAAATTAGCTGAAATTCAGGACAACAGCATCGGGCGTAATGCTGATGAACTTCTTCGTAAGGTAGAAGCTGCCCAGTTTGTAGCCACTCATGATGGTGAGGTTTGTCCTGCTAAATGGAAGAAAGGTGCTGAGACCTTGAAACCGAGTATTGATTTGGTAGGTAAAATTTAAAGTATAGAACTCATGTTAGATAGTGCGATAAAAGATCAGTTAAAAGGTCTTTTTGCCCAATTGGAAGCGCACTATACTTTTGACATCTTTGTCCACCCTCAGCACGAAAGTCGTGCCGAGTTGGTGGACTCGTTGGAAGAAGTGGCTTCCTGTTCGGATAAACTTTCCTGTCGGTTGCAGGATAGTGAAGGGCTGAAGTTTATCCTTTTAAAAGAAGGAAAGGATACGGGAATCACATTTCGTGCCGTACCTGGTGGTCATGAATTTACTTCTTTGTTGATGGCTGTTCTGAATGCTGACGGCAAAGGAAAGAATTTTCCGGACGAGTTTATTACCAGACGTATCAAGGCATTACAGGGGCCGATTAGTTTGACCACCTATTTGTCTCTCACCTGTACCAATTGTCCCGATGTGGTTCAAGCTTTGAATATGATGGTACTTCTGAATGGTCAGATACGCCATGAGGCAGTAGATGGATCTATAAATGAAGAAGAAGTAGAACGGATGAAAGTACAGGCCGTTCCTACTGTATTTGCTGATGGTGAACAGATTCATGTGGGGCGTAGCAGTATGGGGGATCTGTTGGAGAAGCTGGAAGCCCGTTACGGTTCGGTGGAATTGGAAGCTGTTGAGACAAAAGAATATGATGTACTGGTAGCCGGTGCTGGTCCTGCCGGTGCGACAGCTGCTATCTACTCGGCTCGTAAAGGGTTGAAAGTAGCAATAATAGCCGAGCGTATTGGTGGACAAGTCAATGAAACGATGGGGATTGAGAACTTGATATCTGTGCCTCAGACTACCGGTAAACAGTTGGCCCAGGATCTGAAAAAACATTTGGCGGAATATCATATTGATATTTTAGAAAATCGCCGGATAGAGAAAGTGGAAGTGGCAGAGGGCATGAAAGTGTTGTCTGTGAAAGGTGGAGAAACGTATAAGGCTCCCGTATTGATCATTGCTACCGGGGCGAATTGGAGAAAATTGAATGTTCCCGGTGAAGAAAAATACATCGGTCATGGAGTTGCTTTCTGTCCTCATTGTGACGGACCATTTTATAAAGATAAGGAAGTAGCAGTCATAGGTGGTGGAAACTCCGGGGTTGAGGCTGCTATTGATTTGGCGGGAGTCTGTTCCAAAGTGACTGTATTCGAATTCATGGATACTTTGAAAGCGGATACTGTTTTGCAGGAGAAAGCTAAAAGCCTGCCCAATGTGGATATTATTACTAATACTCAAACGGTAGAGGTGTTAGGAAACGGTGATAAAGTGGTGGGGCTTATAAAGAAAGACCGTTCATCCGAAAAAGAAGAGATCTTTGCCTTGGATGGTATTTTTGTCCAAATAGGTTTGACTGCCAATAGCACTTTGTTTAAAGAATTGCTGGAAACGAACCGCATGGGTGAAATTCTGACTGATAAAAATGGCCGGACCTCTGTAAAAGGTATCTATGCTGCCGGAGATGTAACGGATGTTTCCTATAAACAGATAGTTATAGCAATGGGGGAAGGCGCCAAGGCTGCTTTAGCTGCATTCGAAGACCGGATGCGCGGAACGATTTATTAGTGATAAGTGGTTGGTGGTGAATAGTGGGTGCATATCGCAGTATTTACCACTAATCTTATCACTAAAAAATGCACTCTTTGTATGTATATTGGTGAGAATATGCTTTCTTTGTAGGTGAATCACCGTTTACAGCATTGATATGGCAGAATCGAGACGTACTTCATTGAAAGATTTGGCACAGATATTAGGTGTATCCATACCTACAGTATCCCGTGCCTTGAAAAATAGTCCCGAAATCAGTCGGGAACTTTGTATTAAAGCTCAAAAATTGGCAAAAGAGATGAATTATCACCCCAATCCTTTTGCTATGAGTCTCCGGAAAAATACTCCCCGTACCATTGGAGTAATTGTACCTGATATTGTTACTCATTTCTTTGCGTCTATTTTAAGTGGTATAGAAGATACCGCTATAGCAAACGGCTATTTTGTTATCATCACGACTTCCCATGAGTCATACGACCATGAGAAAAGAAATATTGAGAATTTGGTCAATATGCATGTGGAAGGTATTATAGGTTGTTTATCTCAAGAAACAACAGATTATGCCCATTGGTTGAGTTTGGATGATATGAATATGCCGCTTGTTCTATTTGATCGTGTTTGCATGCCTGACCGTTTTTCTACGGTAGTGGCTGATGGAGTATATTCTGCTCAGATGGCGACACAGCACTTGTTGGATCATGGAAGCAAACGGATTGCTTTTATCGGTGGTGCAAACCATCTGGATATAGTAAGAAAGAGAAAACATGGTTACCTTGAAGCGTTAAGGGAAAATAAGATACCTATTGAGAAAGATTTGGTTGTGTGTCGGAAAATTGATTTTGAAGAAGGGAAAATAGCTACAGAAATTTTATTATCGCTTCCGGAGCCTCCCGATGCAATTCTTGCCATGAATGATACATTGGCATTTGCCGCTATGGAAGTGATTAGAAATCATAATCTTCGTATTCCTCAGGATATAGCGCTTATTGGGTATACAGATGAGCAACATGCCAATTATGTAGTGCCTCGCCTTTCGGCCGTCTCGCATCAGACTTATAAGATGGGGGAAGCCGCATGTCAGATGTTGATTGATAAGATTAAGGGAGATAAAAAAATCAGGCAAATCATTATTCCTACTTGTTTGCAGGTGAGGGAAAGCAGTATAAAAAGGAAGGATTGAGAACCGAAATGTATTTTAAGAAGAGAATAAGGCTGAACTCTTCACAAAGAGCCAACCTTATTTCTTTATATATTGGAGTATTATTGAGTGACCAACGTAATAATGGAACGTGCCGGGATCACAACTTTTTCATGGTTTTTGATGCTTCCTACCGGTAGAAGATTCTCTCCATCTTTATCCGAAGTACGATAGATTGTCCAGTTTTTTATAATTCCGTTACGCTGATAGAAAGTAAACTCTTTATCTTCCGCTGCATAATTAATCATAACGAAAACCTCCTTTCCGTCTGTATTTTGGTATGCTGAACACATTAGTCCGGTTACATCCGTATCGCCTTCAGGAATGATTTTCCCTTGGTTGTCTTTGGCTATAATTGCTTTCCGAACAGCTCCCGGGCGTATAAATCTACTGTAGTTTCCCAAAGCCCACATTAATTTGGAGTCTTTCACCTCACCATTCAGAAAAGTCGGATCACTATACTCACGGATTAATCCGTCTTTATAATCTCCACCGATAGATCGCCACCATTGCCAACTGCGAGCACCTGCATATACAATGTCATGATGAATGATCCGTGCTACATATAATGCTGTCTTCATGGTGAAGTCATATCCTCCGCCTCCGCCGATTTCTTCGTCATTGCCCATGATACAGGTTTCTGTCTGCCAGAAATCCACCTTATACTTGTCTAAAGTATCTTTTAATTGACAACGGATATCGTGTAAATTATTCAGAGGAGTATTAGTCCAATAACTATGCCCTACCATCAGCCGGGGAACATTGGGAGTATCACCCAGATAGGTGGCTGTACTGTCCGGATTAAAGAAAGACTGGATTTGATACCCCCGTTCCCAATTAGTCATGTGAGTATCGAACATACAACGATAGTCAGAGGACTCATTGACTAGAATCTGTGTGTCAATTTGGTTATTTACGAACTCTTTACTGATGAGGCGTATGGCACGGGCTATTTCGCGGTTGGTAGCCGGTGTACCTTCTTGTTTGGGGCCAATCCAGTTCCAATGCCCATCGGGTTCATTGAATGGACAGAGGTAATTGAACTTGATTCCATCGTGTTTCTCCACCCCTTTTATGACATTGGCAAGAAAACGGGCAAAATTCTTATAATGCTCTTCCTTTAAGTTTAAGGTTCCTCCACGGCCTGTGTTGGTGGCAAGACCGTTTTGTGTGAAATATACGGGAGGTGAATTAAGAAATGCCAAAAATTTGTTTACACCCCGTTCTTTTGCCAGACGCAGGAAGTTGCGCTGCCCTTGTTGTTTATTCCAATTATAGTTACCATCTGCCTGAAGGAAACATTCGGTGCGCATCCAGGGAGAGGCTATCTGGCTGGCTTCTCCTTGTTCCGCACTTCCGGCTCCTACATTGAAACGCCATAAAGACAAGCCGATTCCTTTAGGTTGTCCGTTTTCATGGTTTTCCGTACTGAACAGCCAGTCGGCTACTTGGTTTTGTTTTTCTTGCGGCCATAAGCCGATAAATTGCATGCTCCAACAGTCTGATGCTCCGAAATAGTCCATGGTTTGACAGGGTTGGTCTGTTTCTATTTCAAAGTGAATGGCAGGATGTTGAGCAAACAGGTTTGCTGTTGCAAATAAAGAGAATAATAATGCTTTGTATTTCATAAAGTTGAGGGATTATTTCAGATTATAAATGACAGTTGTAACACTTTCCGAAGGCACAATTACTTGTTGGTCTGCCGTGACGTGTACCTCTTGCAAATTTTTGTTATTTGTTGTTGTATAAGTAGTGATGGAGCTTATTTCACTTACCCATTCTTTATGAATTTCGTTTAGCCGGACTCCTTTTTCTGATAGATTGGTATAAACAGCAACAATTTTATCTTTTTTCGGTGAAATCCATGCTGACCCGAAGAAACTGGATGATTCATTCATGTTAAGCATGATACGGCGATAACCCGGTCGGATGAATAGGCTGTAGTTACCTAATACCCAAAGTGTGGGAGTAGCTTTATAAGTGCCTTCTTTCTCTATATCCCCATAAACTCCATCGGAGGGTTCCAGTGAAATCAGTAAGAAGCGGTTTTTGTGTCCCCAGCGGGGGATATCCATTGAGGTCCAGTAACTCCAGGAGGAAACTCCTGCTATAGTTAGGTCATTGTGTATTACTTTTGACATATAAAGTGCAATGTCCATTTCGGTTGCTTGGTCATAGCCTATAAACTCGGAAGAGCTGTATCCGTCGCCTAACAT
>OKXZ01000289.1_pt1 | contig 14313 bp, 9 predicted proteins | sample 1608991 | NCBI WGS metagenome assembly OKXZ01 (sample SAMN02675044, study PRJEB24791) | human gut metagenome, SKBSTL002 | isolation source: stool | host: Homo sapiens | place: USA
GACCTGCTTTGGGTTCTAAGGGTATTAATATCATGGAATTTTGCAAGCAATTCAATGCCAGAACCCAAGACAAGGCAGGTAAGATTTTGCCTGTTATCATTACTTACTACGCAGATAAGTCTTTCGATTTTGTAATCAAGACTCCTCCCGTTGCTATTCAATTACTTGAAGTAGCTAAGGTAAAGAGTGGTTCTGCTGAGCCTAACCGTAAGAAAGTTGCCGAGCTTACTTGGGAACAAATTCGTACGATTGCTCAGGACAAAATGGTGGACTTAAACTGTTTTACTGTGGAAGCTGCCATGAGAATGGTTGCAGGTACAGCTAGAAGTATGGGTATCGCTGTAAAAGGGGAGTTCCCGGTTAATAACTAATAAACTTCAATTGTAATGGGTAAACTGACAAAAAATCAAAAGTTAGCTGCAGAAAAGATTGAAGCAGGGAAAGCATACTCACTGAAAGAAGCTGCATCTTTGGTAAAAGAAATCACTTTTTCCAAGTTTGATGCTTCACTGGATATAGATGTACGTTTAGGTGTTGACCCACGTAAAGCTAACCAGATGGTGAGAGGTGTTGTTTCACTTCCTCATGGTACTGGTAAAGAAGTGCGTGTGTTGGTACTTTGTACACCGGATGCTGAAGCTGCTGCAAAAGAAGCAGGTGCTGACTATGTTGGTCTTGATGAATATATTGAAAAGATCAAAGGTGGATGGACTGATATTGACGTAATCATTACAATGCCGTCCATCATGGGTAAGATCGGTGCTCTGGGTCGTGTGCTTGGTCCTCGTGGATTGATGCCTAACCCTAAGAGTGGTACTGTAACTATGGATGTAGCTAAAGCTGTTAAGGAAGTTAAGCAGGGTAAGATTGACTTTAAGGTTGACAAGAGTGGTATTGTTCACACTTCAATCGGTAAAGTTTCTTTCACTGTTGACCAGATCCGTGAAAATGCGAAAGAATTTATCGCTACTATCATTAAACTGAAACCGACCACAGCTAAAGGTACTTATATTAAGAGTATTTATCTTTCAAGTACTATGAGTAAGGGTATTAAGATTGACCCTAAATCTGTAGAAGAAATCTAAAATTAAGGAGGAATCATGAGAAAGGAAGATAAAGGCGTAATTATCGGTCAGTTGGCTGATACCGTAAAGCAATATGGACATTTCTACTTGGTTGATACAACTGCTATGGATGCAGCATCTACTAGCGAACTGCGTAGAAAATGTTTCAAGGCTGGTATCAAACTGGTAGTTGTGAAGAACTCTTTGCTTCACAAGGCTTTAATGAGCTTGGATGTTGATTATTCACCATTGTTTGATTCTTTGAAAGGTACAACTTCAGTAATGTTCTGCGAAACAGCAAACGCTCCTGCTAAGTTGTTGAAAGAATACAAAGAAGGTGTTCCTGCATTGAAAGCTGCTTATGCAGAAGAAGGATTCTATGTAGGTGCTGATCAGCTCGAAGCTTTGGCAACAATCAAGAGCAAGAACGAAGTTATTGCGGATATCGTGGCATTGCTGCAATCTCCTGCGAAGAACGTTATTTCTGCTCTTCAGTCTGGTGGTAACACCATTCACGGAGTTCTTAAGACTTTGGGTGAACGTGCAGAATAATCGTTTGCTGATCTTAAGACTAAACTAAACAACTTTAATTATCAATTAGTAACAAACAATTAAATTCATACAAAAATGGCAGATTTGAAAGCTTTTGCAGAACAATTAGTTAACTTGACAGTAAAAGAAGTTAATGAACTTGCAACTATCCTTAAAGAAGAATATGGTATTGAACCTGCTGCTGCAGCTGTAGCTGTTGCTGCTGGTCCTGCTGCTGCTGGTGCAGCTGCTGCTGAAGAAAAAACTTCATTCGATGTAGTTTTGAAGAGCGCAGGTGCTGCTAAATTGCAGGTTGTTAAGGCAGTTAAAGAAGCTTGTGGTCTTGGCTTGAAAGAAGCAAAAGACATGGTTGACGGTGCTCCTAGCGTAGTTAAAGAAGGTTTGGCTAAAGACGAAGCTGAATCTTTGAAGAAAGTTTTGGAAGAAGCTGGAGCTGAAGTTGAACTTAAATAAGATTATCCTGTAAATCAGGTAGTTCGGTTAAGAGTCCTCTGTCAAGAGGATTCTTAACCTTTTTGCGTCTATATTAAGTTACACAGGTTCTCTTACCTGAATTTAAACATTTTAACTCCATACAGATGTCTTCAAATACTAATAATCAACGAATTAATTTTGCTTCTATTAAGAATCCGATGAAGTATCCGGATTTCCTGGAAGTGCAATTGAAGTCATTTCAAGACTTTTTACAGTTAGATACTCCGCCTGAAAAACGAAAGAACGATGGCTTGTATAAGGTGTTTGCAGAAAACTTCCCTATTGCAGATACACGTAACAACTTCGTGCTCGAGTTCCTCGACTACTATATTGACCCGCCTCACTATACAATCGATGACTGTTTAGAACGTGGCTTGACTTATAGTGTTCCCTTGAAAGCTAAGCTGAAGCTTTATTGTACAGACCCCGATCACGAAGACTTTGATACCGTTATTCAGGATGTATATCTGGGTCCTATCCCTTACATGACTCCAAAAGGTACTTTTGTTATCAATGGAGCAGAACGTGTAGTTGTTTCTCAGTTACACCGTTCTCCGGGTGTATTCTTTGGACAAAGTATCCATGCTAATGGAACAAAATTGTACTCGGCTCGTATCATTCCGTTTAAAGGTTCTTGGATTGAATTTGCAACGGATATTAACAACGTAATGTATGCTTACATTGACCGTAAGAAGAAGTTGCCTGTTACTACATTGCTGCGTGCTGTTGGTTTTGAAAATGATAAAGACATCCTGGAAATCTTTAATTTGGCTGAAGATGTAAAAGTTAATAAAGCCAATTTGAAAAAGATTATTGGTCGTAAGCTGGCAGCTCGTGTGCTGAAAACTTGGACTGAGGATTTCGTTGATGAAGATACTGGTGAAGTTGTTTCTATTGAACGTAACGAGGTTGTAATCGACCGTGAAACTGTAATCGAACCGGAACATATCGATTTGATTTTGGAATCTGGTATCCAGAATATCCTCGTTCACAATGAAGAAGCTAATTCTTCTGACTATTCAATTATTTTCAATACTTTACAGAAAGACCCAAGTAACTCAGAGAAGGAAGCTGTATTGTACATCTACCGTCAGTTGCGTAATGCAGATCCTGCTGATGATGCTAGTGCTCGTGAAGTTATCAATAACTTGTTCTTCTCTGAAAAGCGTTATGATCTGGGTGAAGTAGGACGTTACCGTATCAACAAGAAGTTGAATCTGGATACGGATATGGATGTCAAAGTATTGACAAAACAAGATATTATTGAAATCATCAAATATCTGATTGAGCTTATTAACTCAAAAGCAGATGTAGATGATATTGACCATTTGAGCAACCGTCGTGTACGTACAGTAGGAGAACAGTTGTCTAATCAGTTCGCTATTGGTTTGGCTCGTATGTCACGTACTATCCGTGAACGTATGAATGTACGCGATAACGAGGTATTTACTCCGATTGACTTGATTAATGCGAAGACTATTTCTTCTGTTATTAATTCATTCTTTGGAACAAATGCTTTGTCACAGTTCATGGACCAGACAAATCCGCTGGCTGAAATCACTCACAAACGTCGTTTGTCTGCATTAGGTCCTGGTGGTTTGTCACGTGATCGTGCCGGATTTGAGGTGCGAGACGTACACTACACTCACTATGGTCGTTTGTGTCCGATTGAGACTCCTGAAGGTCCGAATATCGGTTTGATTTCTTCTTTGTGTGTATATGCAAAGATTAATGATCTTGGATTTATCGTAACTCCTTACCGTAAAGTAAAAGATGGAGTTGTTGATTTATCACCGGAAGGTATAGAATATTTGTCAGCAGAGGAAGAAGAAGACAAGATTATAGCTCAGGGTAATGCACCGTTGAATGATGACGGAACATTTATCCGCGAGAAAGTAAAAGCTCGTCGTGATGCTGATTATCCGGTAGTAACTCCTGATCAGGTAGAGTTGATGGACGTTGCTCCACAGCAGATCGCTTCTATTGCTGCCTCATTGATTCCGTTCTTGGAGCATGATGACGCTAACCGTGCATTGATGGGATCAAACATGATGCGCCAGGCAGTTCCTTTGTTGAAGACAGAAGCTCCTATTGTTGGTACTGGTATCGAAAAACAATTATGTGAAGATTCACGTACTCAGATTACAGCTGAAGGTGACGGTGTAATTGATTTTGTAGATGCAACAACAATTCGAATTTTGTATGACCGTACAGATGATGAAGAATTTGTAAGCTTTGAACCGGCATTGAAGGAATATCGTATCCCTAAATTCCGCAAAACGAACCAGAGTATGACTATCGACTTGCGTCCGATTTGTACTAAAGGTCAGCGTGTAAAGAAGGGAGATATCTTAACAGAAGGATATTCTACAGCTAACGGAGAATTGGCACTGGGTAAGAACCTGTTGGTTGCCTATATGCCATGGAAAGGATATAACTACGAGGATGCTATTGTGTTGAACGAACGTGTTGTTCGTGAAGATATTCTGACTTCTGTACACGTTGACGAATACATCCTTGAAGTACGTGAAACTAAGCGCGGTATGGAAGAGTTGACTTCTGATATTCCTAATGTGAGTGAAGAAGCAACAAAAGATTTGGATGAAAATGGTATTGTCCGTATTGGTGCACGTATTGAGCCGGGAGATATCTTGATTGGTAAGATTACTCCGAAGGGTGAATCAGATCCTTCTCCAGAAGAAAAATTGCTGCGTGCAATCTTTGGTGATAAAGCTGGTGATGTAAAAGATGCTTCATTAAAAGCTTCTCCATCATTGCGAGGTGTGGTTATCGATAAGAAATTATATTCACGTGTTATAAAGACTCGTAGCGAGAAGAATGCAGATAAGGCTATTCTGCCGAAACTGAATGAAGAATTTGAAGAAAAGGCAGCAGCACTGAAAGAAATCTTAGTTGAAAAACTGTTAGTTTTGACTAATGATAAGGTTTCTCAAGGCGTTAAGGATTATTTGGGAACTGAAGTGATTGCTAAGGGTGCCAAGTTTACAAAACGTGACTTGGAATCATTGGATTATACAATCATTCAGTTGAGCAAATGGACTTCTGATGCTCATAAGAATGACATGATTCGTGATTTGATCATGAATTACCTGAAGAAATATAAAGAACTCGATGCTGAGTTGAAGCGTAAGAAATTCGCTTTGACCATCGGAGATGAGTTGCCTTCAGGAATCATTCAGATGGCTAAAGTTTATATTGCTAAGAAACGTAAGATTGGTGTAGGTGATAAGATGGCAGGTCGTCACGGTAACAAGGGTATTGTATCACGTGTCGTACGTCAGGAAGATATGCCGTTCTTGGCAGATGGAACTCCTGTAGATATCGTATTGAATCCGTTGGGTGTGCCTTCTCGTATGAACATCGGTCAGATTTTCGAAGCTGTACTTGGACGTGCCGGAAAAGAACTGGGTGTGAAGTTTGCTACTCCGATCTTTGATGGTGCTACTCTGGATGATTTGGATAAATGGACAGATAAAGCTGGTTTGCCTCGTTATTGTAAGACTTACTTATATGATGGAGGTACAGGTGAGCAGTTTGACCAGCCGGCAACCGTTGGTGTGACTTACATGTTGAAACTTGGTCACATGGTTGAAGACAAGATGCATGCTCGTTCTATCGGTCCGTACTCTCTGATTACTCAGCAGCCACTTGGTGGTAAGGCTCAGTTTGGTGGTCAGCGTTTTGGAGAAATGGAGGTTTGGGCAATCGAAGCATTTGGTGCAGCCCATGTTCTTCAGGAAATTCTGACAATCAAGTCTGATGATGTAGTTGGACGTTCGAAGGCCTATGAAGCAATTGTCAAGGGTGAACCAATGCCTACTCCGGGTATTCCTGAATCTTTGAATGTATTGCTGCATGAATTGAGAGGTCTTTGCCTGAGCATTACACTGGAATAATATATTAATGAAGGATGGAGACGGATAGCCTCCACCTTCATCTTTAAATTCTTCATTTTATAAAATATAAAGTATGGCTTTTAGAAAAGATACTAAGATAAAGAGTAATTTCTCAAAGATTACGATCGGACTGGCTTCTCCTGAAGAGATTTTGGAAAACTCTTTCGGTGAAGTATTGAAACCGGAAACTATCAACTACCGTACTTATAAACCGGAACGTGATGGTTTGTTCTGTGAACGAATCTTCGGTCCGGTAAAGGACTACGAATGTCATTGTGGTAAATACAAGCGCATTCGTTATAAAGGAATTGTGTGCGACCGATGTGGTGTAGAAGTAACAGAAAAGAAAGTTCGTCGTGAACGTAGCGGTCACATTCAGCTGGTTGTACCTGTTGCACATATCTGGTATTTCCGTTCTTTGCCTAATAAAATCGGCTATTTGTTAGGATTGCCTACAAAGAAGCTTGATGCTATTATTTACTATGAACGTTATGTAGTTATTCAGCCGGGTATAAAAGCAGAAGATGGTATCAGCCAATATGATTTGCTGTCTGAAGAAGAATATCTTGATATTATGGATAGTCTTCCAAAAGAAAACCAATATCTGGAAGACAGTGATCCAAATAAGTTCATTGCGAAGATGGGTGCTGAAGCAATTTATGACTTACTCGTTCGTCTGGACTTAGATGCTCTTTCTTATGAATTACGTCATAAAGCTAATAATGATTCTTCTCAGCAGCGTAAGAATGAAGCTTTGAAGCGCTTGCAGGTTGTAGAATCTTTCCGTGCTTCACGTGGCCGTAATAAACCTGAATGGATGATTGTACGTATTGTTCCGGTTATTCCACCAGAATTACGTCCGTTGGTTCCATTGGATGGAGGTCGTTTTGCAACTTCTGACTTGAATGATTTGTATCGTCGTGTTATTATTCGTAATAACCGTTTGAAACGTCTGATTGAAATCAAGGCTCCGGAAGTAATCTTACGTAATGAAAAGCGTATGTTGCAGGAAGCTGTTGACTCATTGTTTGACAACTCTCGTAAGTCAAGCGCAGTGAAGACAGATGCCAACCGTCCTTTGAAGTCACTTTCAGATAGCTTAAAAGGTAAGCAAGGACGTTTCCGTCAGAACTTGCTGGGTAAACGTGTTGACTATTCTGCACGTTCAGTAATTGTCGTAGGTCCGGAACTGAAGATGGGTGAATGTGGTATTCCTAAATTGATGGCTGCCGAACTTTACAAACCATTTATCATTCGCAAATTGATAGAACGTGGTATTGTTAAGACTGTCAAGTCTGCAAAGAAAATTGTAGATCGTAAGGAGCCAGTTATTTGGGATATCTTGGAGCATGTAATGAAAGGACATCCTGTATTGCTGAACCGTGCGCCGACTTTGCACCGCTTGGGTATTCAGGCATTCCAGCCTAAGATGATTGAAGGTAAGGCTATTCAGTTGCACCCGTTGGCATGTACTGCGTTCAATGCCGACTTTGATGGTGACCAGATGGCGGTACATTTGCCTTTGAGTAATGAAGCTGTTCTTGAAGCTCAGATGTTGATGCTTCAATCACATAATATATTGAACCCTGCCAATGGTGCTCCTATCACAGTGCCGGCACAGGATATGGTTCTTGGTTTGTATTACATTACCAAGTTGCGTAAAGGTGCTAAGGGTGAGGGATTGATTTTCTACGGACCAGAAGAAGCATTGATTGCTTACAATGAAGGAAAAGTAGATATTCACGCTATCATCAGTGTTGTAACTAACGACCTTGATGAAAATGGTAATATTGTCAAGAAGATGATTAAAGAAACTTCTGTAGGACGTATTATCGTTAACGAGTTGGTTCCAGATGAATGCGGTTACTTGAATACTATTATCTCTAAGAAATCATTGCGTGATATCATCAGCGATGTTATTAAGACAGTCGGTGTTGCCCGTGCTTGTGAATTCTTGGATGGTATTAAGAACTTAGGTTATAAGAAAGCTTTCGAAGGTGGTTTGTCATTCAACTTGGGTGATATCATTATCCCGAAAGAAAAGGAAGAACTGGTTAAACGTGGTAACGAAGAGGTTGAGCAAATTATGATGAACTATAACATGGGTTTCATCACCGACAACGAACGTTACAATCAGGTTATTGATACTTGGACACACGTTAACAGCGACTTGTCTGATATCTTGTATAAGACTATTAAGAATGACGATCAAGGATTCAACTCTGTATTTATGATGTTGGATTCTGGAGCCCGTGGTTCTAAGGAACAGATCCGTCAGTTGTCTGGTATGCGTGGTTTGATGGCTAAACCTCAGAAAGCAGGTGCTGAAGGTGCTCAGATTATTGAAAACCCGATTCTTTCTAACTTTAAGGAAGGTTTGTCAGTGTTGGAGTACTTTATTTCTACTCACGGTGCTCGTAAGGGTCTTGCCGATACTGCGTTGAAAACTGCCGATGCCGGATATTTGACTCGTCGTTTGGTTGACGTTTCTCACGACGTGATCATTAATGAAGAAGACTGTGGAACATTGCGTGGTCTGGTTTGTACAGCATTGAAGAATAACGATGAAGTTATTGCAACATTGTATGAACGTATTTTGGGACGTGTTTCTGTACACGATGTAATACATCCTACAACTGGTAAGCTGATAGTAGCTGCTGGTGAAGAAATTACAGAATCAATTGCACAGGAAATCGAAGATTCTCCGATTGAAAGCGTTGAAATCCGTTCTGTATTGACATGTGAGTCGAAGAAGGGTGTATGTGCTAAGTGTTATGGACGTAACCTTGCTACCAGCCGTATGGTTCAGAAAGGTGAGGCTGTTGGTGTTATCGCTGCTCAGTCAATCGGTGAACCGGGTACTCAGTTGACATTGCGTACGTTCCACGCTGGAGGTATCGCCGGTAACATGGCTGCAAATGCAAGTATTGTTGCGAAGAACGATGCACGTCTTGAGTTTGAAGAATTGCGTACAGTAGACGCTGTTGAAGAAACAGGTGAAGCAGTTAAGATCGTTGTTGGTCGTTTGGCTGAAGTTCGTTTCGTGGATGTTAATACAGGTATTATCCTGTCAACACATAACGTTCCTTATGGTTCTAAACTGTATGCATCAGATGGTGAAGTCGTTGAGAAAGGTAAGCTGATTGCTAAGTGGGACCCGTTCAATGCCGTTATTGTTACAGAAGCTGCAGGTAAGATTGACTTTGAATCTGTAATTGAAAATGTAACATATAAGGTAGAATCGGATGAAGCTACAGGTTTGCGTGAAATCATCATTACAGAATCTAAAGATAAGACAAAGATCCCGTCATTGCATATTTTGGATGAAAATGGTGGTATCATTCGTACATATAACTTGCCGGTAGGTGGTCACGTAGTTGTTGAAGACAAGCAGGTGGTTAAGGCCGGTGATATTTTGGTTAAGATTCCACGTGCAGTTGGTAAGGCAGGTGATATCACCGGTGGTCTTCCACGTGTAACCGAATTGTTCGAAGCACGTAACCCATCTAATCCTGCTGTTGTTTCAGAAATCGATGGTGAGGTTACGATGGGTAAGATTAAACGTGGTAACCGTGAAATTATCGTTACATCTAAGACAGGCGATGTGAAGAAGTACCTTGTGGCTCTGTCAAAGCAGATCCTTGTTCAGGAAAACGACTATGTACGTGCCGGAACTCCGTTGTCAGATGGTGCTATCACTCCTGCTGATATCTTGGCTATTAAAGGTCCTACAGCAGTACAGGAGTACATCGTGAACGAAATTCAGGATGTATACCGTCTGCAGGGTGTTAAGATTAACGATAAGCACTTTGAAATTATCGTTCGTCAGATGATGCGTAAAGTTCAGATTGATGAGCCGGGAGATACTCGTTTCTTGGAACAGCAGGTTGTAGACCGTTTGGAATTTAACGAGGAAAACGACCGTATCTGGGGTAAGAAAGTTGTTGTTGATGCTGGTGATTCTCAGAACTTGCAGCCGGGACAGATTGTTACAGCTCGTAAGTTGCGTGATGAAAACAGTATGCTGAAGCGCCGTGACTTAAAACCAGTAGAAGTACGCGATGCTGTTCCTGCTACATCAACTCAGATTTTGCAAGGTATTACACGTGCTGCATTGCAAACATCAAGCTTTATGTCGGCTGCATCATTCCAGGAAACTACTAAAGTTTTGAACGAAGCGGCAATTAACGGTAAAGTTGATAAACTGGAAGGTATGAAGGAAAACGTTATCTGCGGTCACTTGATACCTGCCGGAACTGGTCAGCGTGAATACGAAAAGATTATTGTTGGCTCAAAAGAAGAGTATGACAGAATTTTGGCAAATCGTAAGAACGTGCTTGATTATAGTGAAGTAGAATAATACTTTAATCTTATACATATAAGGAGCTGTGTCATGAAGAATGGCACAGCTCCTTTTGTATTTATATCAATCATAAATCGAAAATCTCAACTTATATTTCCCCTTTAATAGCTTCGTTGAATTTGCCAAAAAGTGAAATTGGCTATTGAAATTTTTACTTAACTGTTCGGATGATTCAACTTTTTCCCTACATTTGTGGCGTTAATATAAAAATTGAAATGTAAAAACTAAGTTATTATGGAAAACGAAAACAAAAATAATCAGCTTCAGATAGAGCTGAAAGAAGAAGTTGCTCAAGGAACTTATGCTAATCTTGCTATAATTACTCATTCTACTTCTGAGTTTATTGTAGATTTTGTTCGTATTATGCCGGGCTTGCCAAAGGCTGGAGTACAATCGCGTATTGTGATGACTCCTGAACATGCAAAACGATTGATGTATGCATTGCAGGATAATGTTGCAAAGTACGAGCATAATTTTGGCCCAATACGTATGCCAGAAGAACAGGGAAACGGTAGTAAAACCTTTGTCCCTCCATTGAGTGATTTTAAGGGAGAAGCTTAAAAAAATATAAAAACATAGCTTTATGGCCCATTTCCCGACTTTTTTCGGGAAATGGGCTTTTTTTATTTTAAAACAGTTTGTCTATTAAAAAGTTATTTGTAATTTTGCAGCCCGAAATGTATAGTTTCGACTAGGATTGGAAAAACAATAAACAATATATATAATAATTAAAATCAAAACAAAATGCCTACTATTCAACAGTTAGTAAGAAAAGGAAGAACGGTTTTGGTTGAGAAGAGTAAATCACCTGCATTGGACTCATGCCCTCAGAGACGTGGCGTTTGTGTACGTGTTTATACTACAACTCCGAAAAAGCCGAACTCAGCAATGCGTAAAGTTGCTCGTGTGCGTTTGACAAACTCTAAGGAAGTGAACTCTTACATTCCGGGAGAAGGACATAACTTGCAGGAACACTCAATCGTATTGGTTCGTGGTGGTCGTGTGAAAGACCTTCCAGGTGTACGTTATCATATTGTTCGTGGAACATTGGATACAGCAGGTGTTGCTGGTCGTACACAGAGACGTTCTAAATATGGTGCTAAGCGCCCGAAACCAGGACAGGCTCCAGCAGGAAAGGGTAAGAAATAATTCGTAGCTGAGTACAATCCTTAGTAAAAAACTTTATTAATTCGTTTTGGTTTGTTGGAAAAGCTTTAAGGTTGAGTAAATGCTTCAGAGGAGGCGTTGAAGAAAACAGAGATGCAGCCCCAAACTAAACATTATTATCAAACAAAATGAGAAAAGCAAAACCAAAAAAACGTGTGATCCTTCCGGATCCAGTATTTAATGATCAGAAGGTTTCTAAATTCGTAAACCATCTGATGTATGATGGAAAGAAGAATACTTCTTACGAAATCTTCTACAATGCATTGAAGACAGTTGAAACAAAACTCCCAGGTGAAGAAACTTCAGCTTTGGAAGTTTGGAAAAAAGCTCTAGATAATGTAACTCCGCAGCTGGAAGTTAAGTCTCGCCGTATTGGTGGTGCAACTTTCCAGGTTCCTACAGAAATTCGTCCTGACCGTAAAGAGTCAATCTCTATGAAGAATTTGATTGCTTTTGCCCGTAAACGTGGTGGCAAATCAATGGCTGATAAATTGGCAGCTGAAATTCTTGATGCATATAACGAGCAGGGTGGTGCTTTCAAACGTAAAGAAGATATGCACCGTATGGCTGAAGCTAACCGTGCTTTTGCTCACTTCAGATTCTAAATCAAGTATTAATTTTAACTAGGAAATAAAATGGCTAAACATGATTTGCATTTGACCCGTAACATCGGTATCATGGCGCACATCGATGCTGGTAAGACAACTACTTCTGAACGTATCTTGTTTTACACTGGTCTGACTCACAAAATTGGTGAGGTGCACGATGGTGCTGCTACTATGGACTGGATGGAGCAGGAGCAGGAACGTGGTATCACTATTACTTCAGCTGCTACCACTACTTACTGGAACTATGCAGGTAATAAGTATAAAATTAACTTGATTGACACTCCGGGACACGTAGACTTTACTGCTGAGGTTGAACGTTCATTGCGTGTATTGGATGGCGCTGTTGCTGCATATTGTGCAGTTGGTGGTGTTGAACCGCAGTCTGAAACTGTATGGCGTCAGGCTGATAAGTATAATGTTCCTCGTATCGGTTACGTTAATAAAATGGACCGTTCTGGTGCAGACTTCTTTGAAGTTGTACGTCAGATGAAGGATGTTTTAGGTGCTAATCCATGTCCGGTAGTTATCCCTATTGGTTCTGAAGAAAACTTTAAGGGTGTAGTTGACTTGGTTAAGATGAAAGCTATCTTGTGGCACGATGAAACAATGGGTGCTGATTATGATGTAGAAGAAATTCCTGCAAACTTGGTTGATGAAGCACAGGAATGGAGAGACAAGATGCTTGAAAAGGTTGCTGAGTTCGACGAAGCTTTGATGGAAAAGTATTTTGATGATCCTTCTACTATTACAGAGGAAGAAATCATGCGTGCATTGCGTGCCGGAACATTGAAGATGGAAATCGTTCCAATGCTGTGTGGCTCTTCATTCAAGAATAAGGGTGTACAGACTTTGCTGGATTATGTATGTGCTTTCTTGCCTTCTCCATTGGATACTCCAAATATTATTGGTACTAACCCATCTACTGGAGCTGAAGAAGATCGTAAGCCAGATGAAGATGAAAAGACTTCTGCTTTGGCGTTCAAGATTGCTACTGACCCATATGTAGGTCGTCTGACTTTCTTCCGTGTATATTCTGGTAAGGTTGAAGCAGGTTCTTATATCTTCAACTCTCGTTCAGGAAAGAAAGAACGCGTTTCACGTTTGTTCCAGATGCACTCAAATAAACAGAATCCTGTTGAAGTAATTAGTGCTGGTGATATTGGTGCTGGTGTAGGTTTCAAGGATATTCGTACTGGTGATACATTGTGTGATGAAACAGCTCCGATCGTTCTTGAATCTATGGACTTCCCAGAACCTGTAATCGGTATCGCAGTAGAGCCTAAGACTCAGAAAGACTTGGATAAATTGTCTAACGGTTTGGCTAAGTTGGCTGAAGAAGACCCGACATTTACAGTAAAAACTGATGAACAGACAGGTCAGACAGTTATCTCTGGTATGGGTGAGCTTCACTTGGATATCATTATCGATCGTTTGAAACGTGAATTCAAAGTAGAATGTACTGTAGGCAAACCGCAGGTTGCTTACCGTGAAACCATCCGTAAAACGGTGGAAGCGGAAGGCAAGTTTATCCGCCAGACCGGCGGACACGGTCAGTACGGCCACTGCTGGCTCCGCCTTGAACCGATGGAAGCGGGCAAAGGGTTTGAATTTGCCAATGAAGTCGTCGGCGGTGTCATTCCGAAAGAGTTTATCAACCCGATTCAGGCCGGCGTAGAAGCGGCTATGGAAGACGGTGTCGTTGCAGGCTATCCGATGGTCGATATCAAAGTTACCGTTTATGACGGTTCCTACCATGATGTCGACTCCTCTGAAATGGCATTTAAGGTGGCAGGCTCCATGGCGTTCAAGGAAGGCGCGAAGAAGGCGGATGCCGTTCTTCTCGAACCGTACATGAGCGTAGAAGTAGATGTTCCCGAAGAATACATGGGAGACGTTATCGGCGGCCTCAATTCCCGCCGCGGACGTATCGAAGGCATGGAATCTGAAAACGGTGAATCCAGAATCAAAGGGTTCGTTCCGCTTTCCGAAATGTTCGGTTATGCGACCGGACTCCGCAGCGCTACACAGGGGCGCGGCACCTTCACAATGACATTTGATCACTATGAAGAAGTTCCGAAGGCAATTTCTCAGCAGATTACTGAAGAACGTCTGGGTAAGAAATAATTTAAAAGGAGAATTTAAAAATGGCAAAAGCACATTATGAAAGA
>OKXZ01000313.1_pt1 | contig 13459 bp, 14 predicted proteins | sample 1608991 | NCBI WGS metagenome assembly OKXZ01 (sample SAMN02675044, study PRJEB24791) | human gut metagenome, SKBSTL002 | isolation source: stool | host: Homo sapiens | place: USA
TGTCCCTTGCACCGTCTGCAATCTCCAACGCATCGACCAACTGGCTGATTGCACTGATTGCACTTGGAACCATTATCGTATTTAACATCTGGGGAAAAGGAATGTTCAAAATTATCCCGATTCTGATGGGCGTTGTGGTTTCCTATGTTGTTGCAGCTGTTTTAAATGCAATTGGCCTGACAAATCCGGACGGAAGCGCTATCCTGGATTTCTCCAACATTGCATCTGCATCCTGGGTTGGCCTGCCGCCTTTCCAGCTGTGCAAATTTAACCTGACTGCAATTTTAGTTATGGCTCCGATTGCGCTTGCTACCATGATGGAGCACATCGGCGATATTGCCGCCATCAGCGCCACCGTTGGCCACAACTATATCAATGACCCAGGCCTGAACCGCACCCTGATGGGCGATGGTCTGGCCACCACCATGGCTGGTCTGCTGGGCGGCCCCGCCAACACCACCTACGGCGAGAACACCGGCGTGCTGGCACTGAGCAAGATCTACGACCCGCTGGTCATCCGCATTGCCGCTGTGCTGGCTATCATCTTGAGCTTCAGCCCCAAGTTTGAGGCCGTCATCAACACTATCCCCACCGGCATCATCGGCGGTATCAGCTTTGTGCTGTACGGAATGATCTCCGCTATCGGTGTGCGCAACGTGGTGGAGAACCGCGTGGACTTCACCAACAGCCGCAACCTGATCGTTGCCGCCGTCATTCTGGTGTGCGCACTGGGCTTTAACTCTGTGGGCGGCGTTGGCTTTACCGTTGGCAGTGTCACCATCAACCTGTCCGGTCTGGCTGTGGCTGCGATTGCAGGCATCCTGCTCAACGCTATCCTGCCCGGCAACGACTACGAGTTTGACGCTACCGCCGGTTCTGATGCTGCTACCAGCGGCAACCTGCAGGTCTGATTCCGGTAATGCGTCCAGTTTTCCATAAGGAAATTTGGGCATCCTGCCAGATTTTAATAAATAGGAATAATTCTTAAAAATATACTTGACTAACTAGGAATTATTCGCTATAATAGAGCCATGGAAAGGGAAGTACACAAAGCCCCCTTCCATGGCTCTTTCTATACCCGGCAGCGCGGCTGCCCAGCATAGAAGCAACAGGCGGGTGGTTTCCGTCCTGTATCATTTTTAACAGATCGAATGGAGGTAAATTCTTATGAAGAAATACGTTTGCACCGTTTGTGGTTATATCGCTGAGGGTGAGATCCCCGCTCAGTGCCCCGTTTGCAAGGCTCCCGCTTCCGCTTTTGTGGAAAAGACCGGCAACACCTACGTCACCGAGCATGTTGTTGGCATCGGCAAGGCAGAGGGCGTGCCGCAGGAGATCGTTGATGGTCTGCGCGCAAACTTCGAGGGCGAGTGCAGCGAGGTCGGTATGTATCTGGCTATGGCTCGCGTGGCAGAGCGTGAGGGCTACCCCGAGATCGCCGAGGCCTACAAGCGCTATGCTTACGAAGAGGCTGACCATGCATCCCGCTTTGCAGAGCTGCTGGGCGAGGTCGTGACCGACAGCACCAAGAAGAACCTGATGATGCGTGCCGAGGCCGAGTGCGGTGCCTGCGCCGGTAAGATGGATCTGGCAAAGAAGGCTAAGGCGCTGAATCTGGATGCCATCCACGATACCGTCCACGAGATGGCAAAGGATGAAGCCCGTCACGGCCGTGGCTTCGAGGGCCTGCTGAAGCGCTACTTCAACACCGAAGTCTGATAAGGGTTCCCCGGTTATCTATTCTGCCCGCTGTAAGGACAATCTGCCTTGCAGCGGGCTTTTTGCGTTCTAATTGCGGCAACGGCTTTTGGGGAAAAATGGAGCACCGGAGCGTCCGCAGACGCTCCGGTGCTCTAAAATAAAAAAGAATCTTTCCTCTGAAGATGCGCAAAGCGAATGCGGCGCGCATTCAAATCGTCCCGCTACAAAAGAGGCAGCTGCGCAGATTTTTGCGCAGCTGCCTCTTGCATTTTGTGGTGGCTGATACCCTTTACTGGATGCTGGTAACAGGGTAATCCTGTGCCTCCACGGCTTTCTTCAGCACTTCATCATCCACCTCTGCGTTCAGGGTAACGATGGCAGTACCGGCTTCATGGCTGACAACAGCCTCGTCCACCTGCGGCAGAGCCTCCAGCGCCTTCTTGACGCGGGCTTCACAGTGGGGGCACATCATGCCTTCTACGGTCAGGGTCTTTTTCATAGCGGTCTCCTCCTTTTGAGTTGTATCTTCCTCCGCTGCGGGCTGCACAAGGGCAGCGGGCAGGGCAGGGACGTGTTTGGGCGGGTGGTCACGCTTTGCGCTGTGCAGGTCAAACAGGTTCAGCCGCAAGGCGTTGCTCACCACGCAGAAGCTGGAAAGGCTCATGGCAGCTGCGCCGAACATGGGGTTCAGCGTCAGCCCCAAGGGGATGAACACACCGGCTGCCAGCGGAATGCCGATGATGTTATAGATAAACGCCCAGAACAGGTTTTCGTGGATGTTGCGCAGGGAAGCGCGGCTCAGCCGGATGGCGGCGGGCACGTCCGACAGCTTGGAGTTCATCAGTACTACGTCTGCGGCGTCAATGGCTACGTCTGTGCCTGCGCCAATGGCAATGCCGGTGTCAGCGCGGGTCAGGGCAGGGGCGTCGTTGATACCGTCACCCACCATAGCTACCTTGCCGTACTTTTGCAGCTGCCGGATGACGGCCTCCTTGCCCTCGGGCAGCACCCCGGCAATCACCTCGTCCACCCCGGCCTGTCGGCCAATGGCCTCGGCGGTGCGCTGATTATCGCCGGTCAGCATCACAACCCGGATACCCATATTTCGCAGCTCCCGGATGGCCTGCGGGCTGTCCTCCTTGATGGTATCTGCTACCGCGATAACGCCCAGCAGACGACCTGCGCCGCCAAAGAACAGGGGCGTTTTACCCTGAGCGGCCAGTGCAGCAGCCTGCGTTTGCAGCGCAGCGGGGATAGAGACCTTTGTGCCAATAAAAGCAGCGTTGCCGCCAAAAATCTCCTTACCCTCCAGCTTGGCGGTAAGGCCGTTGCCCGGCAGGGCAGTAAAATCGGTAACAGAGGGCAGCTCCAGCTGCTTTTCCTCCGCATAGGCCAGCACTGCCCGCGCCAGCGGGTGCTCGCTGCGACCCTCCAGCGCGGCTGCCAGCGTGAGCAGTTCGGTCTCGGTCACGCCTTCAGCGGGCAGAAGGTCGGTGACGGTAGGCTCGCCGCAGGTGATGGTGCCGGTCTTGTCCAGCGCCACGATGCGGGTGCGCCCGGCCTCCTCTAGCGCCGCAGCGGTCTTGAACAGGATGCCGTTCTTCGCACCAAGGCCGTTGCCCACCATAATAGCTACCGGCGTTGCCAGACCCAGCGCACAGGGGCAGCTGATGACCAGCACCGAGATGCCCCGGGCCAGCGCATAGCCCAGCTCACGGCCCAGCAGAAGCCAGACGATGGTGGTGAGGACGGCGATGGAGATGACCGCCGGGACAAAGTAGCCCGATACGGTGTCGGCGATCTTGGCGATGGGAGCCTTGGTGGCGGCGGCATCGCTGACCATCTTGATGATCTGGGACAGGGTAGTGTCCTCGCCCACGCGGGTAGCCTCGCAGCGGAGGAAGCCCGACTGATTGGTGGTGGCGGCGCTGACTTTGTCGCCGACGGCCTTGTCCACCGGGATGCTCTCGCCGGTCAGCGCGCTCTCGTTCACGGCACTGCTGCCCTCCAGCACAATGCCGTCCACCGGGATGTTCTCGCCCGGGCGCACCACAAAGATGTCCTCCTTCTGTACCTGCTCAATGGGTACGGTCACCTCGGTGCCGTCCCGCAGCAGGGTAGCGGTCTTGGGGGCAAGCTTCATCAGGCTCTTGAGTGCATCGGTGGTCTTGCCCTTGGAGCGTGCCTCCAGCATTTTGCCCACGGTGATAAGGGTCAAAATCATGGCGGCAGACTCAAAATAGAACTCCATCATATAGTGCATGACAAGTTCTTCGTTGCCGTGCAGCTGCGCATCGGTCATGGCAAACAGGGCGTAGGTGCTCCACACAAAGCTTGCCATCGAGCCCATAGCCACCAGCGTATCCATGTTGGGGGAGCGGTGCACCAGCCCCTTGAAGCCGTTGATGAAAAACTTCTGGTTGATCACCATCACGATGCCTGCCAGCAACAGCTGTACCAGTCCCATGGCAATGTGGTTGCCGTCAAACCAGCGGGGTAGCGGCCAGCCCCACATCATGTGCCCCATGGAAAAGTACATCAGTACCAGCAAAAAGCCCAGCGAGGCGATAAGCCGCCGCTTTAGCTTGGGTGTTTCGTGGTCGGCAAGCGCATCCAGCTCTGCGCTGGTGCTGGCCGCTGCGGCGGCTTTTTTGGGGCTTGCGCCGTAACCGGCCTGCTCTACGGCACGGATAATGGCAGCATCCTCAGCGGTGCCTTCTACGCCCATGGAGTTGGTCAGCAGGCTTACCGAACAGCCGGTAACGCCCGGCACGCTCTTTACGGCCTTTTCTACCCGGGCAGAGCAGGCCGCGCAGCTCATGCCGGTAACGTTGAATTGTTCCATTGTTGTTTCTCCTTGTGGTCAGTCTGCCCGGCGGGCGGTCATTTCATCAGTTTGGGCAGCAGCCGGAGCAGCTCCTCCAGCTTTTCGTCACTGCCGGCACGCAGGTCATCCGCCACGCAGCTGCCGATGTGCTGTGCCAGCAATTCCCGGGAAAAGCTGTTCAGCGCCGCATTGGCTGCGGCTACCTGTACCAGAATGTCCACACAGTAGGCGTCCTTTTCCAGCATCCCGCGGATGCCGCGCACCTGTCCTTCAATACGGTTCAGCCGGTTGAGCAGAGCTTTGTGTTCCTCCGGGCTGCGCACTTTGTGGCGGCAGCAGCAGGGGACAGCAGTGTCTGCCGCAGCGTCCGCTTCCGGCGTATCAACGCAGCAGCAACAGTGCTTTTTGGTCTCTTCCATATCGGAATCGCTCCTTTCATAAACCCCCATGGGGTATATTTTCTTGCAACAGCAGTATAGCACATAATATCCGACAATTCAAGTAGGAAATGAAATATAAATAGTACAGCTGACAAAAAATGGTTCGGAAACGCCGCAGGCGTTTCTGGACCATAAATTAAAAGATGAAATTCCGCTGAACATGGCCAGAGCGCACGCGGAGGCCATTCAAAACCGCTGTATATAAAAAACGAGGGAAGCCCCGCAGGCTTTCCCTCGTTGTAAGCTCTTACTTTACTTCCAGAATGCGCGGTGCAAACAGGCTCCACATCTTGCCCCACCAGTACCAGTCGTGGGAAACGTCACCGCCCCAGACCTCCAGATGTGCGGGCATTCCCTGATCCTTCAGCAGATCGGCCAGTGCCTGCGTATCGTCCAGTGCGTCGCCCTCGTAGGCGCCCTGACCGGCACAGAGGATCAGGCAGTTCTCTTCTGCCTTGGTCAATGCCAGCTTGTTGGCAATGCCGCTTTCCTGCAGATAGGCAAGGGGAGAGCAGCGCAGCACCATGTCGTCGCTGTCGGTGCCCCAGAAGCGGGTCAGGTCGTAGATGCCGCCCATGCCCACAGCACCTGCAAACAGGGTGGGACGGCGCAGGCGGCAGTGGACGGCGTGGTAAGCGCCCAAGTCCACACCGGCAGTCCAGATCCGGGTGCCCTTTTTGGCGTTGTTCAGGGTCAGAATGCGGGGAGCCAGCTCAGCGGTCAGGTAGACGAAATACTTTTCCTGCAGCTCGGCGCGGCGGCGCTGGGGCAGATCACCATTCAAAAGACCCTCGCCGTCCACGGCATCCGCGCAGAACAGCTGCACCTTGCCCTCGTTCAGCAGCTGGGCAATGGCATCGGGCATTCCGTTGTTCTCCCAGTCGTAAAAACGGCCGCCGCGGGCGGGCAGTGCCAGCACCGGCACACCGGCATGGCCGTACACCTTAAACTCCATCTCACGGCCAAGAACCGTGCTCCACTCTTTGTAATAGGTACCCTGGATCATAAATCAAGCACTCCTTATTTTATCATTCACCGGCCCGGGCACAGTCGTTGCGCACCGGTGCCGGATTTGGAAGCTATAATCAGATAAACTGGTTGCGCTGCGGGTCGTAATCGTAGCCCACAGCGTGCAGCTTTGCGCACAGACCGGCCTTGTCGGCCTCCAGATCCTCGCACAGCGCATCGAGATCTTTATACTGATCCCGCAGTTTCAGGTTCACCACGCTCAGCAGCATGATGGGATCAACAGGCAAAGACATTTTATTCCACTCCTTGCGGCAAATAAAAAAGCCGGCCACTCGACAAAGTGACCGGCCACATACACCAAATTAGACAGCGCGGGTAACTTTGCCAGCGCGCAGGCAACGGGAGCATGCGTAGACATACTTGGGAGAGCCCTCCACGACCGCCTTGACACGACGGACATTCGGCTTCCAGGTACGGTTGGAACGGCGATGAGAGTGAGAGACCTTGATACCAAAGGTAACACCCTTGCCGCAGCATTCACACTTAGCCATGGTACTTGCACCTCCTACAGTGAAGTATGGAATCAAAATAATCAGCTTGACTATTTTACCAGAACTGCCGCCAAAAAGCAAGTCCCTTTTCGATTTTTTTGCGGCTTTTTTTCGTCTGAGGCTCAAATGCTTGTCTAAACACGAAAAAAATAGTACAATAAACGCGTATATCTTATAGAAAACAGGAGAACACCATGACCCCAAGAATGTTTTATACCCTCGCACGGGTGCTGGCCGCCCTGACCGTCATCCCTTTCCACGAGGCGGGCCACGCGCTGGCCGCATGGCTGCTGGGCGACCCCACAGCCAAGCAGCAGGGGAGACTGTCGCTGAATCCCTTCCGCCACTTCGATCTGCTGGGAACGCTCTGCATGGTGTTCGCGGGCGTGGGCTGGGCAAAGCCTGTCTCCACCGACCCCCGCAACTTCAAAAACCCCAAGTGGGGTATGGCCCTCACCGCGCTGGCAGGCCCGGCGGCCAATCTGCTGCTGGCCTACCTCGGCATGGTGGCGTGGAAGATCCTGTATTATTGGGCCCCTACCACCATGATCACGATTTTCGCAGCCCGCTTCCTCCAATACTTCGTGATGATGGATGTGGGCCTTGCGGTGTTCAACCTCATCCCCATCCCGCCGCTGGACGGCAGCCGCATTCTACTGGTGGTGCTGCCGCAGCGCATCTACTTTGGCCTGATGCGGTATGAAAAATATATTATGATCGTCATGCTGGCAGCGGTGTGGGGCGGCTTTCTGGATACGCCGCTCTACTACCTGAACAACGTAGTGTGGTCGCTTTTGGGCGCAGGCACCGGGTATATTGATAAGATCGCCTACGCCGTTTATGCCAGCAGCCTTGGGGCGGTGATCTGAGTGGCAGAGGAATTGACCTTCCATCTGGAAGATTTTGACGGCCCGCTGGAATTATTGCTGGCTCTGGTGGCCAAACATAAAATGGACTTGCATAATATCCCCATCCTGCAGCTGATCGACCAGTACACCCGCACCGTGGAGCAGGCTGACCCTGACCCCGAGACCGCCAGCGCCTTCATTGAAATGGCGGCGCATCTGGTGGAGATGAAAAGCTTTCTGTTGCTGCCCCGCAGCGAAGAGGGCGAGCGCATGAAGCAGGAACTCACCGGTCAGCTCATCGAGTACGACCAGTGCCGCCGCATGGCGGCTCTGCTGCGCGCAAAAGGGGAGGCTGCCCCGGTATTCGTGCGCCGTCCCATGGAAGTGGAGTGGGATAACACCTACGCATTGCACCACGCCCCGCAGATCTTGGCGGACTACTGGCAGGCGTTGGCAGGCCGCACCAAGACCCGCCGCGTACCCACTCAGCAGCAGTTTGAGCCGCTGGTCACCGCGCCCATGGTATCGGTCACCAGCCGGGTGGTGTACATCCTGCGCCGGATGCTGGGCGGCACCGTGGCAAAAATGGAGCAGCTGTTTTCCCGCAGCCAGAGCCGCAGCACCAACGTAGCTACCTTTCTGGCACTGCTGGAACTGGTGCGCGGCGGACGCATCGCGCTGGACGACCGGGGAGCGCTGACCATGCGCCGCACCCGCCCGGAACGCAATAAGGAGAACCCATGAACCAGAAACAAACCCTTGCCGCCGTGGAGGCTATGCTTTTTGCCTGCGGCGACCCCATAGGTGCCGATAAGCTGGCACAGGCGGTGCAGCTGCCCCAGTCCAGCGTGGATGCCGCACTGGAGACCCTGCACACCCGCTATCAGCGGGAGGACAGCGGCCTGTGTCTGTTGCATCTGAATACCCGGTGGCAGCTGGCTACCAAGTCCCAGTGGGCAGACTGTGTGCGCCGCGTGCTGGACAGCCGCCGCGCCGTACCGCTTGGCCCTGCGGCCATGGAGACCTTGACCGTCATCGCCTATAATCAGCCGGTGTCCCGCGCCTTTATTGAGCAGGTGCGCGGTGTGGATTCCTCCTCCAGCGTGTCCGGTCTGCTGGAAAAGGGGCTCATCGAGGAAGCCGGACGTCTGGATCTGCCGGGTCGCCCGGTCAGCTTCCGCACCACCGATACCTTTTTGCGTGTGTTCGGCCTGTCCAGTCTGGCAGACCTGCCGCCGGTGCACAGCGATGCACCGGCAGATGATCCGACCGAAAGTGAGGGCTGATCCATGGGCATGGTTCTTTCCGCAGTGGGCGCTTGTCTGCTGTTCATCCTCAAGGTGGTGGGCATCCTGCTGCTGATTTTGTTGGTGCTGGCGGCGCTGTTGCTGCTGTGCCCCTTCTGCGCGGATGTCTGCTGGCAAAACGATACGCTTACCGTAAAGGCCGGGGCACTGGGCATCACTTTTCCGGTGTTCCAATACCCAAAGCCGGAACCTCCCGCCCAGCCGGAGGAGCCCAAGGGCTTTACCGGCAGACTGAAAGCAAAATTCCGCGCATGGCGCGCGGAGCGTAAGCGCAAAAAAGCTGAAAAAAAGGCTGCGCAGCCCGCAAAGCCCAAAGCTGAAAAGCCGCCCCGCCAAAAGGCAAAGATCACGCTGGATGTGATCTGCACCATGCTGCGGGGCGTGGGTACGCTGCTGCGGGCAGTGTTTGGCGCGCTCCGCTTTACAAGGATTTCGGTCTGCCTTGGTGTGCGCGGGGACGACCCCGCCGCAGCTGCCCGCAATTACGGCAAGCTGCAAGCGTGGCTGTACCCGACCCTTGGCGTGCTGGACCATTTCTTCTTTCTGGAATTTGACCAGCTGCGCGTTCTGCCGGACTTCGGCAGCGCCCAGCCTACTGTGCAGGACAAGGTGTCCTTCCGGGTCAGCGCACAGGCGCTGTTCATCGTCATTGCCGCTGTGCGGGTGCTGTACGAGTTCTGGCGTAAAAAAGTATTGGACATTTTTATTTGAAGATGATACACTAAATCTATCTCAGAATGCTTTCCGGCGGCCTGTTGCCTGCACGGATGAATAAAGGAGAGTTGTTTTATGGCAGAGCATCCTATTCAGGGCCTGATGAACGTTACAATGGAAAAGATTCACCAGATGGTAGACTCCAACACCATTATCGGCAAGCCCATCACCACCGAGGACGGCATCACCATTCTGCCGGTGTCCAAGGTGAGCTTCGGCTTCGCTTCCGGCGGTACCGATTTTAACGGCAAGAACGCTGCCAACAAAGATCTGTTCGGCGGCGGCTCTGGTGCCGGTGTCAACATCCAGCCGGTGGCATTTCTGGTCATCAAGGATGGCTGCGTGCGCACCATCCAGCTGTCGGATAGCTCCAACAGCATCGACCGCGCCCTGACCATGCTGCCCGAGCTGGTGGAAAAGCTCACCACGCTGGTCAAAAAGGACGATAAGGCACCCGCAGAGGAGCCTAAGGCAGAGTAACCCTTTATAGCAACCTAACCGCAGCCGCAGGCCTTTTGGCCTGCGGTTTATATAGCCGCGCACCGTGCCCCGCAAAAGCAGGGGAGCGGTGCGCGTTTTGAGCGCCGTGAGGCGCACAAGGAGTAATATTATGGCAGAAGAACGTATTCAGAAGATCATGGCCGAGCAGGGCCTGTGCTCCCGCCGCGCGGCCGAGCAGATCATTGCCGAGGGCCGCGTCAAGGTGAACGGCCACCCGGTCAAGGTGGGCGACAAGATGGACCCCAACCGTGACGTGCTCCATGTGGATGACGAGCGCATCTACATCCAGAAAAACCAGCAGCTGTATTATCTGGCGCTGTACAAGCCCCGCGGGTATGTGACCACCGCCAGCGATGAACTTGGCCGCAAGACCGTGATGGACTTGGTCAGCGACATCCCCGCCCGCCTGTACCCGGTGGGCCGCTTGGATAAGGACAGCGAGGGTCTGCTGCTGATGACCAACGATGGCGCCTTTGCACAGGCTGTCACCCATCCGTCCGGCGGTATCTCCAAGCTGTACCGCGTTACCGTGCAGCCCCGCGCCGACGAGGCCACCATCCTCAAGCTGAGCAGCGGCGTCGTGCTGGATGACGGCACCAAGACCATGCCCTGTGCTATCAACGTGGTCACCGACGAGCCCGGCCGCACCGTGATGGAAATGACCCTGAAAGAGGGTAAGAACCGCGAGATCCGCCGGATGTGCGAGAGCGTGGGTCTTGAGGTGGTGCGTCTGAAGCGCAACGCAGAAGGCGTGGTAAAGCTGGGCATGCTCAAGCCCGGCACCTACCGCGAGCTCACCAAGGCCGAGGTGAACGGTCTGCGCGCCGCAGCGGTCAAGGGTCGTGCACAGACCCGCTCTGCTGTCCAGCAGTCCAAGGCTGCTGAGCGCCGTCCCCGCGGCCCTGTGGGCAAAAACGCACCCCGGAAGCAGAAGTAAGGAGTTATCGGATCATGGAACGAGAAACTCTGAAATCCCGTCTGGGCTTTATTCTGCTTTCTGCAGGCTGTGCCATCGGCATCGGCAACGTGTGGAAGTTTCCGTATATTGCAGGTCAGGGTGGCGGCGGTGCTTTTGTACTGTTCTACCTGATCTTTCTGGTCATTCTGGGTCTGCCTATCATGACCATGGAGTTCGCCGTGGGACGTGCCTCCCGCAAAAGTCCGGTGCGGGCGTATCAGGCGCTGGAAAAGCCGGGGCAGAAGTGGCTCATCCACGGCTACTTCACCCTCATCGGCTGCTACCTGCTGATGATGTTCTACACCACCGTAGCGGGCTGGATGCTGCACTATTTCTACATGACCGCCGTCGGCAAACTGGCGGGGCTCAACGCCGAGCAGGTGGCCGGTAAGTTTACCGAAATGCTGGCCAGCCCCGCTACTATGACCTTCTGGATGGTATTTGTGGTGGTAGTGAGCATTCTGGTGTGCGCCAAGGGTCTGCAAAGCGGTCTGGAGCGCGTGACTAAGGGCATGATGATCGCCCTGCTCCTTATTATGGTGGTGCTTGCCGTCAACAGCCTGTTCATGCCCGGGGCAAAGGAAGGCCTTTCCTTCTTCCTTGTGCCGGACTTTGCCCGGATGCAGGAGGTGGGCGTGGTCAACACACTGGTCTCCGCCATGAATCAGGCCTTCTTCACCCTGAGCCTTGGCATCGGCGCTATGTCCATCTTCGGTAGCTATATCGGCAAGGAACATTCCCTGCTGGGCGAATCTGTCCGCATTGTGGTGCTGGATACCTTTGTAGCCATCACCGCCGGTTTGATCATCTTCCCGGCCTGCTTTACCTACCATGTGGACCAGACCAGCGGCCCCAGCCTTATCTTTATCACCCTGCCCAACATCTTTGCCAATATGTCCATGGGTCGGCTGTGGGGCAGCCTGTTCTTTTTGTTCATGGCTTTTGCAGCCATGTCCACCGTGCTGGCAGTGTTCGAGAATATCATCTGCTGCGGCATGGAACTGACCGGCTGCAGCCGCAAAAAGTCCAGTCTGGTGAACCTTGTGCTCATCATCCTGCTGTCCATGCCCTGTGTGCTGGGCTATAATCTGTGGGCATGGGATGGCTTTGCAGTGTTCGGCGGTGCTGTGCTGGATGTAGAGGACTTTCTGGTCAGCAACCTCTTCCTGCCGCTGGGCAGCCTGGTATATCTGCTGTTCTGCGTTACCCGCTACGGCTGGGGCTGGCAGAACTACAAAAAAGAGGTCAACACCGGCAAGGGTCTCAAGGTGCAGGACTGGATGCGCGGCTACCTGACTTATGTGCTGCCGCTCATCGTGGTGTTCATCTTTGCATTTGGTCTCTACGACAAATTCCTTGCATAAGTGATCCCAGCGTCTGCTCCGTCTTTGATTGACGAACAGGCGGAACAAGTGTAATATAAAAGCATATAGGGTGCTTCTCCCGGCGGGAAACACTGCTATATGCTTTTTTGTATTCAAAAAGGAGGAAACACACCCATGCACATTCTGGTCTGTGACGATGATGCGGCCTTCGCTGCACAGATGGACGAGTACATCTCGGAATGGTTCCGCGCCCGGGAGATTCAGGTGCAGAGCACCGTCTGCACCAGCGGCGAGCAGCTGCTGGCTACCCCGGAGCTGGAACGCTACCAGCTGGCGTTTCTGGATGTAGACCTGAAAACCACCGACGGCATTGCGCTGGGGCGCAAATTGCGGCAGATCGCCCCAGACATCGTGCTGGTGTACATTTCGGCTTATCTGGAATTTGCCCCGCAGGGCTACACGGTCAACGCTTACCGCTACCTACTCAAGCGGGATATTGCCGCCCAGCTGCCCAGCTGTCTGGAGGATATTTTTTCCGGCATGTCCGACCCCCGAAAAACGCTGGAGGTGCACCACAACCGTACCACCAGTGAGATCCCGCTGGATCAGATCTATTATCTGGAAAGCGATCTGCGGCAGATCAACGTCTACGGCGATATTCCGCACCAGCCCATCTGCACCTTTTACGGCAAGATCGCTGATCTGCCCGCCATGCTGTACGAAAACGGCTTTTTGCAGGTAGGGCGCAGCGATGTGGTCAATCTGCAATATGTGCGCTCCATCCGCAACTATAAGGTGGAGCTGCGCAGCGGGGTAGAACTGAGCGTCAGCCGACAGTACTATACAGCCATCCGCAGCGCATGGCTGGAATGGAAGGGGCAGTTCGGCGATGAATGAAGAATTCTGGCGCTGGTATATGTACGGCCACTGGATCTGCCTTGCCCAGTGGCTCGGCTTTATCATGGTGGAATATGCTTACCTTGGCAAGGGCAGGGTAAAGCACCCTCTGGTGTGGTCCGGTGTTATAACCATGCTCACGATGACCCTCTCGGTCGTGTACAACTTTGGCTTTTTTACGCCGAGGGCAGTGGCTCTCACGATCCTTTTTCTGTTCATCACCGTCATGCTATTTGGCGGCACACCGGGGCAAAAGTTTACCGCCTGCCTGATCAACGGTACCATGTGCCTGTTGGTCGAAAACAGTATGCGGTATGTTATATCATGGATGCTGAAGTGTGAACTGCAGCAGGTCATCCAACGCGCAGACTGTCTGATCATCATAGCGGTGGCAAATATGGTGGTGGGCGCAGCTGTGGCC
>OKXZ01000322.1_pt1 | contig 13072 bp, 12 predicted proteins | sample 1608991 | NCBI WGS metagenome assembly OKXZ01 (sample SAMN02675044, study PRJEB24791) | human gut metagenome, SKBSTL002 | isolation source: stool | host: Homo sapiens | place: USA
CCGGAATTATTTTGTGCGGCGGGCGTCGAACTTGCGCAGCATGAACTCGTCCAGCATCGCGGGCTGGAACAGCGGCTCTTTGTAGCCAAAAGCTTCCCGGATGAAGATGAGGGTCACGATGGTCTGGCGGCCCGGGTCGAACCGGAGGGTGTAGAGGGTGTCCAGCGGCTGCTGGGTGGGCTGGTGGAGGGTCAGGTGAAGGGTGAAGCCGCCGTCGTTCTCCCGGCGGCACTCGTAGGCAAAGAGGTCGGTGTCGCTGCGGGTGTCCAGACGGTCAAAGCACTCGTCCAGCGCAAGGCCGGTGCGGAACTCGGACAGGCCGGCGGGGCCGTACTGGCTGCGGCGGGTTGTCTCCCGCCGGGAGAGCAGGTACACGATGATGCCCAGCGCACAGGCCAAAAGACAGACGGAAACGACAGCGTTCATGGAAAGACCTCCCCCAAAAGAGTTTTCCTTATTGTAACACAACCTGCGGGGGTTTGTGCTATAATATTTACAATTCTTTTTTAAATTTTTCTGCAAGCCGGGCGCAAACGCCCGGGGGAGGGCTTCATGAAGCTTAAATTTACACGCAAGACATGGTATTTCTTTTTGCTGGCTGCAGCGGCGGTGTCCATGCTGGGCGGCTTTGCCGTGCTGGGCGGGATGGATTTTTCCGGGCTGGAAATGATCGTATTCTGCCTTACCGGCATCGCAGTGCTGTTTCTGGCAGCGCAGAAGGGCGCACCGGCAAGGGAAAAGCGCAACTACACCGGCGTGTTCGTGGTGCTGATGCTCAGCAAGCTGGGTGCCAGCGGCTGGGCGGGGGATATCTGCTCGGCGCTGGTGTGGCCTGCGCTGCTTGCCACCGAGTACGAGCGCGGCAAGCCCATCCAGCGGCAGCTGCAGCTGGTGAGCGCCGCCGAGGTGCTGCGGCTGGTGTTCTGGATGCTGACCAAGTACGCGGGCATGAGCGGCCTTGCCTTCTGGACGAATATTATGTTCGTGCTGCTGACCTGCGCCCGGGGCTGGGCGGGGCTTACCCTGTATAAGACGCAGGAGGAGACCCTGTGACCCAGCGCCGCAGGACGTCTAAAGCCAAGGCAAAACGCCGCTTTGGCCGCAGAGCCTTTCTGACCGGGGCGGGCGTTGCCGCCTGTGCTGCGGCGGGGTGGTACCTGCGGCAGAAAAGTGATGCAGACCACACTGCCGCCTCCGGGCAGGATGCACCCCCGGCACCCAACCCCGCCCTGCCCGCCGGGGAGTGGCGGGCGGTGTGGGTGAGTTATCTGGACTGGGCGCTGCTGGATTTCTCCACCGAGGACACCTTCCGCGCCGGGGCGGCGCAGCTGCTGGACAATTGCGTCGGGCTGGGACTGAACACCGTGTTGGCGCAGGTGCGCCCCTTCGGGGATGCGCTGTACCGCAGCAGTTTGTTCCCGTGGAGCCATCTGTGCACCGGGGTGCAGGGCAAGGACCCCGGCTTTGACCCGCTGGATGTCTTTCTGACCGAGGCGCACCGCCGGGGCATCGGGGTGGAGGCGTGGGTCAACCCCTACCGCCTGCGCTCCTCGGCGGCGATGCCGCCGAATCTGGCAGAGAATAATCTGGCAAACACCCACCCGGATTGGCTGTGCACCGCCGGGGAGGGGCTGTACCTGAACCCCGCCGTGCCTGCCGCCGCAGACTATGTGGTGCAGGGGGTGGCAGAGCTTGTGCAGAACTACCCGGTGGACGGCATCCACTTTGACGATTACTTTTACCCCACCACCGATGCCGCTGTGGACGCGGCGCAGTTTGCGGCAAGCGGCGCAGCCGACCTTGCCGCGTGGCGGCGGCAGAACGTTACCGCGCTGGTGGCGAAGGTGCACCGCACGGTAAAGGCGGCAGACCCCACCCTGCGGTTCGGCATCAGCCCGCAGGGCAACCCGGACAACGACCTCGACCAGCAGTACAGCGATGTGACCGCGTGGCTGGCGGCGGGCGGGGAGGAAAAGGTTATCGACTACCTCTGCCCACAGGTGTACTGGGGCTACGGCTTTACCTTGCAATCCGGAAGCACCCGCTTTGCCTTTGAAAACATCGTCCCGGCGTGGCTTAGCTACCCCCGGGCGGGGGATGTGGCGCTGTATTTCGGGCTGGGCGCATACCGGGTGGGCACCGGGGACGGCGGCGCGAACCCGGACAGCGTATCCGGCTGGAGCACCGGCAGTGCGCTGGCGGCGCAGGTAAAGGACTTACGGCAGCAGGCGGCGGGCGGCTGGGCGCTGTACCGCTACGGCAGCCTGTTCGGGCCGGAGGCGCCTGCACTGGCCGAGGCCGAGTGCGCAGCGCTGCGGGCGCTGAATACGTGAAAATTTGTGCAGAAACAGGCGGCAAACCGCACAAAATAAATACAGGTATCTTGTGCAGAGCGGCAAAATGCGGTATACTTACCCTGTATCTGCCCGTTGGCAGAGACGCACGAAAAAGAAAAGTTTCTTTGTTTCTATGAGGAAAGCTATGAAGATGAAAAAACAGCTTTTGGCATTGCTGCTGGCGGCGGTGATGGTGCTTAGCCTGACTGGCTGCAAGGAGACCCTGAAAAAGGTGGCGCAGAAGATAACCGGCCACTCCGAGGAAGTGCAGGAGGAGGACACCACCCGCTGGGCGGAAGCCACCACCGACCCGCTGATCATTCAGGGCATTGCGGATGCCTCGGCAAAGTATGCCACCGCCACCGCAGACGGCTGCTTGTACGCGGTGTTCAACGGCATCTGGAGCCGCAACACCGGCTACTTTACCGTGCCAGGCGGCAGTGTGAACATCATGGCCTGCGGCACCGCCGAGGGTACCCAGAAGTTCAAGGTTGCACTGTGGAAAAAGGTGGACGGCGGCGCAGAGTATGTGCCGGACAGCACCTACTATATCAAGACCGATGGCACCGACTACCGCTGCACCATTTCAGGGTTGGACCCGGCGGCGCAGTACCGTGTGACCATCTCGTATGATTCCAGCCGGTACTACCTGTACGGCCTGATGAAGGTGGAGGGCATTGCCGGATGACGAACCAGACGAAAAATTCAATGCTGCTGATGCTGTGCGCCCTGATTTGGGGCACAGCCTTTGTGGCGCAGAGCGCCGGCTCCGGCATGGGCGCGTTCTCCTTTCTGGCAGGGCGCAGCTGGATGGCGGTGCTGGTGCTGATCCCCACGGTCAAGGCATTTGACGCCTTGCACCACCGGCAGGGCAGGCCGGACGGCAAGCCCAAGAGTTCTGCCGAGCGTAAGCAGCTGCTGAAAGCCGGGCTTGTGTGCGGTACGCTGCTGTTTTTGGCCAGTGCGGCGCAGCAGCTGGGCATCACGCTGGACCCCTCCACCGCAAAGGCGGGCTTCCTGACCGCCATGTATGTGGTGCTGGTGCCGGTATTCGGGCTGTTTCTGGGGCGGCGGGGCAGTGCCCGGCTCTGGCTGAGCATGGTCATCGCCGTGGGCGGGCTCTACCTGCTCTGCATGAAAAACGGCTTTGGCGGCATTGAAGCCAGCGATTGGATCCTGCTTTCCTGCGCCGTGCTGTTCAGCTTTCAGATTATGACAGTGGACCACTTTGCCCCGCAGGTGGACGGTGTCCGCCTGAGCCTGCTGCAGTTCTTTGTAGTGGCTGTGGAGAGCACCGCTGCCGCCTTGCTGTTCGAGAATCCCACCCTGGCCGAGTTCGGGGCCAACTGGCTCCCGCTGGCCTACTGCGGCGTGATGTCCAGCGGCGTGGCCTACACCCTGCAGATTCTGGGTCAGCGCGACCTGAACCCCGCCGTTGCCAGCCTGATCATGTGTCTGGAAAGCGTATTCAGCGCCCTGGGCGGCTGGCTGCTGCTGCACCAGAACCTCTCCTTCCGGGAATCTACCGGCTGCGTGCTGCTGTTTGCCGCCGTGGTGCTGGCGCAGCTGCCCCTTGGCCGCCTGATGCGGAGCAAGGCCTGAGATGCCGGCAAAGCCGTGCGCCCAGCTGCGCAGCGTGGAGGGCATCCAGTACGAGCTGGTGCGCAAAAAGGTAAAGCAGCTGCATCTGCGGGTGCGCAGCAACGGCACCGTGATGGTAAGCATCCCTTTGACGGCCAGTCTGGAGCAGGCTGACCGTTTTGTGCTGCAAAACGCCCAGTGGATCCGGGATACCCGGGTGAAGAATATCACGAAGCTCAACAGGGACAACGCCGACCTGCCGGATAAAGCCACGGCACTGGCCTACTTTACCGCCATGAGCGATAAGGTTTACCCGGCCTTTGCCGGGGTGCTGGGCGGGCAGAAGCCTATCCTGAAAGTGCGCAGCATGACAAGCTGCTGGGGCGTGTGCTGCCCGGCTAAGCGGCAGATCACCTTTGCCTTGCAGCTGTATAACCAGCCTCCTGCGGCGCAGATCTATGTGGTAGTACACGAGTACTGCCACTTTTTGCAGCTGAACCACAGCCCGGCTTTCTGGGCAGAGGTGGAAAAGCTGCTGCCGGACTGGAAGGCCCGGCGGGAGCTGCTGAAAAAATAATCTATCGTAAAAACGGAGGGAAATTCCCTTGGAAAACGAAAAAAAGACCGGCGATAAATATTCCAAACTGGCCGGCAATACTTTGATCTTTGCAATCTCCAGCTTTTCGTCCAAGCTGCTCACTTTGATCGTACAGCCCTTTCTGACCTACGCCATGGCGGAGGTCTCGGATCTGGGTCTGTCCAAGATCCTGAGCCAGTACGCAAACCTGCTCATCCCCTTTGTGTCCATGGGCATGTCCAACGCCATCATCCGCTTTGGTCTGGACAAGGGCAACAGCGAAAAACAGGTGTTTACCAACGGCCTGCTGACCATTCTGGGCGGCTTTGGCATTCTGGTGCTGTGCTGGCCGGTCACCCAGTTTTTGCCGGATATGGCGCAGTACGGCCTGCTGATCTACATTTATGTGCTCATGAGCTGCCTGCGCACCCTGTGCACCCAGTTCGTGCGCAGCCGCCAGTGGAATAAGCTTGTGGCAGTGGACGGCGTGCTGTGCACCGTGGCGACCATGGCGTTTTATGTGCTGTATCTGGTGGGCTTCAAGTGGGGCGCCAACGGCTACCTGCTGGCCATTATCAGCGGTGACCTGACCAGCGTGCTGTTCTTGCTGTTCACCGGCAAGCTGTGGAACTATGTGGAGCTGAAGGGCGTCAACAAAAAGCTGTGGCGGCAGATGCTCAACTTCTCGCTGCCCATGATCCCGGCGCAGATCAGTTTCTGGATCATCAACGCCTCCGACCTGTTCTTTGTGCGCGAGATGTGCGAAGGGCTGGACGAGCGCACCGGCAACGCATGGAGCGGTCTGCTTTCCACCGGCTACTTCCTGCCCACCATCCTGACCACGCTGGGTCTGATCTTCTACGATGCGTGGCAGCTTTCCGCCGTCACCGAGGAGGAGGAGCGCGCCCGGTTCTTTACCAAGATTTTCCGCACCTATTCCAGCGTGCTGTTCTGCTGCGCGGCGGGCATTATCTGGCTGTGCCGCCCGGTGATGCACGTCATGAAGTCCAACTATTACTACGCATGGCACTTTGTGCCGTTCCTCGTGCTGGCTTCCACCTGCAGCTGCTTCAACCAGTTCATGAACAGCGTGTACGTTGTGACCAAAAAGTCGCAGCGCAGCATGGTCACCATGATGGCGGGTGCCATCAGCAACTGCATCATGAACTATTTCTTCATCAAGCTGTGGGGACCTGTGGGCGCGACCTATGCGTCCTTCCTTGGCCTTGCGCTGGTGTTCACCCTGCGTGCGGTGGACGCCCGCCGCATGATCGGGATGCGCGTCCACCCGGCGCGGGTGCTGGCAAATGCCGCTGTGCTGGTGTTTGAGGCCTTTGTGCTGTTGGCAGAGCCGCCGCTGTACGGGCTGTGGACGGGGCTGATCACGCTGGTTATCATCCTGTACAACTTTGCGGGCGTATGGGCCATGGCACGGGTGCTGCTGCCCCGCCTGCTGGGCCGCCGGGGCAAGGCGCTGGTAGCCGCCGTGGACGGCTGGCTGAAGCCGAAAAAGGCGTAAAGCGGGACGATTTGGAATGCGCTCCGCATTTGCTTTGCGCATATTCAGCGGAAAAATTATTTATAAGTTCGGAATACCGGAGCGTCTGCGGACGCTCCGGTATTCCATTTTCACGGGGAAGGACATAAAGGTGAGTAATATATTTTTACAATTTATGGAATATGCTCAAGTTTTTTCCTTCTGCGGATTGACGGCATAGCCCTGAATCCGTATACTATAAATATATCTTGCACAAAAGTGTACAAACAGGATACAGACGAAAGGCGGTGGACATCATTCTCAGACGATCGCTCCCCAAGCTGCGGGAAAAGCTTTTGGAGGCGCTGCAGGCGGTGCTGCCCATTGTGGCCATTGTGCTGGTGCTCTGCTTCTCGGTAGCACCGGTATCGCCCAGCATCCTGCTGTGTTTTTTGCTGGGCGCTGCCATGATCGTGGTGGGCATCATGTTCTTTACTCTGGGTGCAGAGATGAGCATGACCCCCATGGGCGAGCGGGTGGGTGCAGTCATCACCCGCAGCCGCAAGCTGCTTCTCATTCTCGTGCTCGGCTTTTTGCTGGGCTTCCTTATCACCATCTCCGAGCCGGACTTGCAGGTGCTGGCAGATCAGGTGCCCTCCATCCCCAGCGGCACGCTGATCCTTTCGGTGGCGGCGGGCGTGGGCCTGTTTCTGGTCTTTGCCTTCCTGCGTATGCTCATCGGCGTTGCGCTGCCGAAGTTGTTGCTGCTGTTCTATGGGCTCATCTTTCTGCTGGCGGCCTTTGTGCCCAAGGAGTTCCTTGCCGTGGCGTTTGACTCCGGCGGCGTGACTACCGGCCCCATGACCGTGCCCTTTATCATGGCGCTGGGCGTGGGCGTTTCCGCCATCCGAGGCGACCGCCACGCGGCAGATGACAGCTTTGGTCTGGTGGCCATGTGCTCCATCGGCCCCATTCTGGCGGTGCTGACGCTGGGCATCGCGTTCCGCGCAGCGGACAGCACCTACATCCCGCCCGTTCTGCCGGAGGTGGCGGACTCGGTGGAGCTGTGGCAGCTGTTCCGGGAGGGTCTGCCCACCTATCTGGCCGAGATCGCCCGCTCGCTGCTGCCCATCGTGCTGATGTTCGGAGCATTTCAGCTGATCGCCCTGCGGCTGGACCGCCGCACGCTGGGGCGCATCGGCGTGGGTCTTGTGTATACCTATATCGGCCTTGTGCTCTTTCTGACCGGCGCAAACGTGGGCTTTATGCCCGCCGGTAACTATCTGGGTCAGGTGCTGACAGGCGGCGGGATGCGCTGGGTGATCATTCCCATCGGGATGCTTATCGGCTACTTCATCGTCAAGGCCGAGCCTGCGGTCTATGTGCTGAACAAGCAGGTGGAAGAGGTGACCGACGGTGCCATCTCGGCGCAGGCTATGGGTCTGGCGCTTTCCGCCGGTGTATCCATTTCGGTGGGTCTTGCCATGGTGCGGGTGCTGACCGGCATCTCCATCCTGTGGTTCCTTGTGCCGGGCTATGTGTTCGCCATCAGCATCTCCTTTGTGGTGCCCAAGCTGTTCACCGCCATCGCGTTCGACGCGGGCGGTGTGGCCTCAGGCCCCATGACCGCTACCTTCCTGCTGCCGCTGGCGCAGGGTGCCTGCGTGGCGGTGGGCGGCAATATCGTCACCGACGCCTTCGGCGTGGTGGCGATGGTCGCCATGACCCCGCTGATCACCGTGCAGATGATGGGTCTGGTGGCGCAGCTGCGCACCCGCAAGGCACGGACGGCGCAGCCCGCTGCGGTGCTTGCCACCGTGTTTGCGGACCTGCCGGATGACGCCATTATCGAGCTGTAAAGGAGGCAGAACGTGAGCAGTTTGTTTTTGATGATCACCATCACCGACCGTCGCTCTACCGATGGCTTTTTGCAGCTGTACAAAAGCCACGGCGTAACGGTAAGTATGCGTACCGTAGGCTCCGGCACGGCGGTGCAGGAGACGCTTTCCACCCTTGGGCTGGAAAAGACCGAAAAAGCGGTGCTGCTGGCCGTGGTAACGGCAGAAAGCTGGCAGAAGATCCAGAAGGATCTGCGCCGCAAAATGCAGATCGATGTGCCGGGCACCGGCATTGCGTTCATTGTGCCGCTGAGCAGCATCGGCGGCAAACGGGCGCTGATGTTCCTCACCGAGCACCAGCCCCTTACATGGAAGGAGGAGAGCACCTTGAAGGATACCCGCTACGAACTGCTGCTGGTGGTGGCAAATCAGGGCTACACCGGCTCCATTATGGATGCTGCCCGCACCGCCGGTGCAGGCGGCGGCACGGTGATCCACGCAAAGGGCACCGGCATGGAGGGTGCAGCCGCCTTTCTGGGCGTGGAGCTGGTGAACGAAAAGGAGCTGGTGCTCATCGTCAGCCGCACCAGCCAGAAAAACACCATCATGAAGGCCATTATGGAGGGGGCAAACCCCAAGGCGGGCGCCATCGTGTTCTCGCTGCCGGTGACCGATACCGCCGGTCTGCGGCTGATGGAAGAGGACGAGGCCCAGCCGGAAGCTGCCCTGTGACCCCTTAAAAATCGATCCCGATATCCGCATTTATCGCCGAAGGCTTGATAAATGCGGATATTTTCGTTATCATAGTAGAAGATACTTCAACTATAAACAAAGGAAGATGAAGATGACGCAATTAACACACAAGCAACAGCAGCTCTTCAACGCACTGTCCATCGTGGTGGGCAACGCGATGTATGCGCTGACTGTGGTATTATTTCTGATGCCCTCCGGCCTCATCACCGGCGGTGCTACCGGTATCGCACTGGCGTTCAACAAGGTCACCGGACTGCCGGTGTCCGCAGTGCTGTTCGTGGTCAACGTGGTCATGCTGCTGCTGGGCTGGTGGGTGCTGGGAAGCCGTTTTGCCCTGAACACCATGGCAAGCACGGTGCTCAGTCCCTTTTTTATGGCACTGTGGGAGCGCTTGCTGGGTGATCTTGTGCTGACCGATGATCTGGTGCTGAACACCGTATTCGCGGGCTTTGGCATCGGCATCTCGCTGGGCATCACCATCCGCGCCGGTGCTTCCACCGGCGGCATGGATATCCCCCCGCTGGTGCTGAACAAGTGGTTCCACCTGCCGGTGTCCAGCACCATGATGGTTTTCGACTTTATCATTCTGGCGGCGCAGGCGGCCTTCAGCCCGGTGCGGCAGTCCCTGTACGGCGTGGTGATGGCCATTATCTACACCGTCGTGCTGGACAAGGTGCTCATGCTGGGTACCACCCGCACCGAGGTGAAGATCATCAGCGCCAAGTCCGACGAGATCTGCGCTGCCATCTTTGCGCAGCTGGACCGCGGCGTGACCATCCTGCACGGCGAGGGCGGCTACCTGCGGGAGCCGGAGTCGGTGCTGCTGAGCGTGGTCTCCAACCGGCAGCTGCCAAGGCTGGAAAAGCTGGCGCATGCCATCGACCCCACCTGCTTTATGATCGTGAGCCACGTTACCGAGGTGAGCGGGCGCGGCTTCTCGCTGGAAAAGGACTATCAGGCGGAGGGGTAAGCGGATTTCCCCAAGGCTCTTGCAAAACTGCCCCGGTTTGGGGTATAGTATAGAGGAACAGTAGGTTATACTGTATCTCACCCAAAACAGAAAGGAAAAGCTATCATGTTTGATATTTTCAATATGCTCAAAAAAGAGGCACACACCGCACCCAAGCAGGTGACCCGCGATACCATCATCGGCGACATTCTGGATATGGACCAGACCACCGCACCCTACTTTATGGAGATCGGGATGCACTGTCTGGGCTGCCCGGCTTCCCGCGGCGAGACCATCGAGGAAGCCTGCGAAGTGCACGGCGTGAACTGCGACGAGCTGCTGGAAAAGCTGAACACCCATCTGGCAGCCAAGAAGGCCTGAGTGCTGCCCACACTGGATGCGCGTCTGACCGCTGCGGCCCAGCTGGTGCGCCCGGGACAGCCGGTGGCAGATATCGGCTGTGACCACGGCAAGCTGACGGCGGTGCTGGCGGCTTCGGGTAAGTACCCGAAGGTCATCGGGGCAGACCTGCGCCCCGGCCCGCTGGCAAAGGCAAAACAGACGCTGGAAAATGCAGGCTGTCTGGACCGCGCTGAGCTTCGGCTCGGCGACGGTCTTTCTGTGTTGTCTGCCGGGGAGGTGGGCAGCATCGTGCTGGCGGGCGTGTCGGCGCAGACCACTTGGGAGATCATCGAAAAAGCGCCGTGGGTGTCCGCTGTGGGCGGGCCGCGCCTTGTCATGGTGCCCGCCACCCGGCACAGCGAGCTGCGCCGCTGGCTGTGGCAGCACGGCTTTGCCCTTGTGGCCGACCGCCCGGTGCAGGCCGCAGGCCGCTGGTATGCGGTGATGGCGGCAGAGTACACCGGTAAGGTGACCGAGCCCACCTTTACCCAATGTCTGCTGGGGGACACCGCCCGCTGGCCGGAGGGCGCGGGCTACGCCGCGTGGCAGCGGGCAAAGCTGCCCCGGATGCGGCTGGGCGTGCCGGACGGCAGCCCGCTTGCCGCAGAGATGGATGCCATTCTGAAAGAGGGAAACTGAAATGACCACGGTACAGCAGGTATACGAAGGAATGCAGCGGCTTGCCCCGCCGGAACTGGCAGAGCACTGGGATAACCCCGGCCTGCTGGTGGACTGCGGCGGCGAGGTGCGCCGGGTGCTGGTGACGCTGGACATCACCCCGGAGGTGGTGTCAGAAGCTGCGGCAAAGCAGTGCACAGTCATCGTGGCGCACCACCCGGTCATCTTTGACCCGCTCAAGCGGCTGTGTCCCGCCGATGTGCCTTATCAGCTGGTGCAGGCGGGCATTTCCGCCATTTGTATGCACACCAATCTGGATGCTGCCGAGGGCGGGGTGAACGATGTGCTGGCGGATATTTTCGGCATCCGGCAGCGCACCGCCTTTGCAGACGGCTGCGGCCGAGTGGGGGACATCGACCCCATCACCGTGCCGGAACTTGCTGCGCTGGCGCAGCGTAAGCTGGCTGCCCTGTGCAACGCGCCGGACACCGGTGCAGCGGTACAGGTGAAGTTTGCCGACACCGGAAAGCCGGTGCGCCGGTTGGCGGTCATCAGCGGCGCGGGCGGCAGTCTGTTTGCCGAAGCCATCGCCGAGGGCGCGGACTGCCTGCTGACCGGCGAAGCCAACCACCACCATGCACTGGACGCCAAGCGGCTGGGGCTTTCCCTGATTGCGGCAGGGCATTACGCCACCGAGTTCCCGGTAACTGCCGCCGTGGCGGCTGCCCTGCGCACCGCCCTGCCGGAGGTAGAGGTACTGGTGAGCACCGAGAACCGCGACCCGTATACTTATTTATAAAAAGAGAACCCTCTCCGTCATTGCTGCGCAATGCCACCTCCCCCGAAAGGGGGAGGTCTTTCAGCATAAAACGAAAAACTGGCAACGCCGCAGGCGACTGAGAGGGTTATAGATAAAACGAGGTAAACACTATGGCACTGGATGCCGCGACACTGGCGCTGACGGCAGCGGAACTGAAAGCCACCCTGACCGATGCCAAGATCGCAAAAATTTTTGAACCGACCCGGGATGAGCTGGTCATCACCCTGCGCACCCGCACCGATACCTACGCGCTGCTGCTGTCTGCCCGCAGCGGCTCTGCCCGGGTGTGTCTGACCGAGGAGACCTTTGAAAACCCCGAGACGCCGCCCTCCTTCTGTATGCTCATACGCAAGCACCTGACCGGCGGCAGACTGCTGGATGTGCACATGGAGCCGGGCGACCGCATCGTCTACTTTGATTTTCAGTGCACCAACGAGATGGGCGACCTTGTGCGCAACACCCTGTGCGCCGAGCTGATGGGACGCTACTCCAACCTTGTGCTGGTGCAGAGCGGCAAAATTATCGACGCCCTCAAGCGGGTGGATTTTGAGGACAGTGACGTCCGGCAGCTGCTGCCGGGCTTGCCCTACACCACGCCCCCCAAGCCCGCCCGCCCGGATTTTCTGCTGGTGAGCAGCGCATCCATCGTGGCAGCGGCCTGTCAGCGGGAGCTGCCGGTGGCGGATGCCCTGAACAAGACGGTGGCCGGTGTAGGGCCGGTGGTCTGCCGGGAGGCCGCATGGCGCGCCTTTGACGGCGAGCACCTGCCTGCCAACGAGTTGACCGATGCCCAGAAGCGCAGCCTGATGGCAGCGATCGACGAGCTGAAGGAGCTGCACGCACAGGGCGGCTGTCCGTGCAGCGTCACCGCACCGGACGGCAAGCCGGTGGAGTATACCTTCTTCTGTCCGCAGCAGTACGGCGAGCAGTACACCATCCGGGAGTGGCCGTCCTTCAACGCGATGCTGGAGGGCTACTACGCCGAGAAGGACCGCGCTGAGCGGCTGCGCACCAAGAGCAAGGAGCTGCACAAGGCGGTGCACAATATGTACGACCGCGCTCTGCGCAAGCAGGCTGCCCGGCAGGAGGAGCTTGCCGCCAGCGGCAAAAGCGAAAAGCTGCGCCTGTACGGCGAGCTGCTGTCTGCCAACCTCTATCTGGCGCAAAAGGGCATGAAGAGCCTGACCGTGCCTAACTGGTACGATGAGGGCAAAGAGGTGACCATTCCGCTGGATCTGCGGTTCAGCCCCAGCCAGAACGCCCAGAACTTCTTTAAGAACTACAAAAAGAAGCAGACCGCCGCCCGGATGCTGGTGGACCTGCTGGCAGAGGGCGAAAAAGAGATCGCTTATCTGGAAACGGTGCTCTACGAGGTGGAAAGCGCCTCCGGCGAAGCTGCCCTGAACGAGATCCGCATGGAACTGAAAAATCAGGGGTACCTGAAATACTACAAGCAGCGGGACAAAAAGCAGAAGCCTGCGGACTTTCTGCGCTATACCTCCAGCGACGGCTTTGAGATTCTGGTAGGCCGCAACAACGCCCAGAACGACAAGCTCACCCTGCACACCGCCCGGGGCAAAGACCTGTGGTTCCATGTGCAGAAGGCCCCCGGCAGCCACGTTGTGGTCATGAGCCGGGGCGAGGAGATCCCGGACACCACCAGGCAGGAGGCCGCGGAGCTGGCAGTCATCTACTCCAGCACCTACAAGGCAGGCACCGGC
>OKXZ01000345.1_pt1 | contig 12358 bp, 7 predicted proteins | sample 1608991 | NCBI WGS metagenome assembly OKXZ01 (sample SAMN02675044, study PRJEB24791) | human gut metagenome, SKBSTL002 | isolation source: stool | host: Homo sapiens | place: USA
CTTACGTCCGTCGGCACCGAAAGAGGCTCCATATCCGGGACGGATAAATTGCATGATATCATTATGACCGTATGAGTGCCCGAATGATCCGGCAAATACCGACCAATAGGCATAACGACGCACATCGTGCTGATTCCAACGGGTTTCATTGGGATCATGCAGCCCCTGTGGAATGTCTTCATAAATAGGTTCGTCATCAATCACCGGTTTCAACGGAGTCTTTGCCTGACTGGCTTCCACAAAACGCCAGTTATCTTCTTCCGTATTCTCTTCGATGGGATAGTCACCATCACCGTTACGCTGCCCGTAACGACGGTGTCCGCTTTGGAACATATTGAAATCCAGCCATTCGCGGTCATTAAACCAAGTAGCCGACGTGGTACGTCCACGCGGATGGAAAGTCATCAGATGACCTTTGTCTATGCTGCGGATACTGTTTGCCAACGCATCCCATACCTCCGTCTTATTATCACCGCGGATATCCCCTCCTATCATCCAAATAATATTCGGCTCATCCTTGTAACGTTCTGCAAGAAACTTACCGTATGCCACGGCTTCTTTTTCATTCATCAGCCCTTGTTCCACGGGAGTTCCCCAAATACATACCATCCCTATATAGATGCCCCGTGAAGCGGCACTTTTAATAATATAGTCCATGTGATCCCAATATCCATAAATCCCTTTGCGGTTGATATCTTTGAAATTAAAACCGTCTGTCATGGAATACTGGCCGTAAATATTCATGGAAGGCACACCGTTCAATACCTGCACCTGCACCATGTTATATCCAGCATCCTTGCACTTATTCAGATAGTAAGAAACCTCGTCACGATTCAAGCGTTGCGGCATCAGCCATCCGGTTTCACCCAACCAGAAGAAAGGTACTCCATTTTCATGCTTCAGGTAGCGTCCCTCCTCGGACACCACCAGTTTGCCGTTCTTCCAGGGAATATACGTTTTCGCTTTCTGCGCCGGCAACGAAGTAGAGCAACATAGCAATAAAGCCAATAAGGAAAGTAATGCGTGTCTGTTCATCATTGTATTTTCAAATTCGTTTATTAATTAATTGACAATCTCCAAACAAGAGCTTTTATCAAAACAACAAGGTGTTTAAAAAAGGTCCTTATGTTTACGGAAAAGATGAAGACCTTTTTGACAAATGTCCTCATCTTTTTCAGATTATTCCTACTGCTTCATTTTCTCATATTCAATAGCTGCCAAAATAAAGGAACCTACTGATTTCGGATCGTTCTCTATCACCGGCTCACCTATGTAATAAGCAAAACTTCCATCCCGGTTTCCTTTACCGCCTAATCCTGCAACAGCACAACAGTTGGTAATAGTGTATGAACCATCAGGCTCTTCTTTAATGAACTGTTTGATCAGGCCATTAAAACCACGCTCTGCGGCCGCTTTATACTCCACAGGAATATATCCTTTATTCACCGCTTTACACAAGAAATATACAAAAAGCGATGAAGCGGAAGATTCCAGATAATTTCCTTTACGGTTATTCTGGTCAGTCACCTGCCACCATACCCCTGTTTCAGGCTCCTGGTATTTTACAATGCCTTCGGCCAACGTATTTATAATCGTCATAATGCTGTCGCGTCCTTCGAACTGCGCCGGCATATAGTCCAATACATCCACCACGGCAGCGGCATACCAGCCTATACTGCGGCTCCAGAAGTTGGGTGAGCACCCGGTTTCCTTATTTGCCCAATTTTGTGTCTTGCTCTCATCCCAGCCATGATAGAACAAACCGGTTTTAGGATCATACGTTTTACGGGCAATCAGCTTTATTTGATTCACAATATCGGCATTGACCATAGTATCCTTGAATACGTTACCATATTGAGCCAGATAAGGAGAAGCCATGAATATACCATCCAGCCACATCTGGTGCGGATATACCAGTTTGTGCCAGAAACCGCCTTCACTGGTACGGGGCTGTTCGGCCAGTTGTTTGCGAAGAGTATCCATCGCCACCTTATAACGCCCGTCTCCCGTCTTTTCATAAAAATCGAATAAAATCTTTCCGGCATTGATATTATCAATATTAAAAGAAAGATATTTCATGGTCTTTATCTTACCGTCGGTGTCTATCAGACTGTCTGCATATATTTTTGCATAATTATAATAGGCAGTGTCACCGGTATGTTTCCATTCCTCCAACATGGATTTCACCACCAGTCCGTGCGTATAGCCCCAACGAGGCTTTTTCGCTTTTTCTATCATCCAAGGCTCAGGGAAACGTTGCATTTCCGACTGAGCCATACGTTCGCTCCATTTGATTTCTTCGGTCTGTTTAGGAGTGGCAGTACATGCACACATTCCACCTGCCAGCAACAATGAGCAAATAATGTTTAATCCTGTTCTTTTCATATTTCTTCTTTTTACTATTTTTCATCCTTACAATCAATGCAAGAATCATCACTTACCTAAGAATATATACTCTTCACCTGCTTTGGTTTCCAGATCATAAAGATAAGTTTTTTTCAACTCAACTTTATTCAATTTCGCTTCTTTATTTATAATCGGCTGTAAGATTTCGGGTATGGCATACAATTTATTCGGATTCTCTCCTTTCGCCTTTCTCAGCCCTTTGCCTGCCAGCGGATTTAAAGAACGCAAACGACAGTTTCCCCCATTACGGGATTTCACCACCAACCGGCTCACTTTACCATTCTTCCAACTCAAATCCAATTCAAAACCTCCACGGGCTATAATCCCGTTCACGCTTCCCTCTTTCCATTGCGCCGGCAATGCGGGAAGTAAATAAATAAAACCATCGTGGCTCTGCATCAGCATTTCTACGATACCCGCCGTACAACCAAAATTACCATCAATCTGAAAAGGTGGATGGGCATCAAACAAATTAGGATAAGTTCCTCCTTTTTTCTTCTCGTTACGTACAAGAGTCAACTGATCGGTTATCAGTTTATAAGCATGGTCACCATCCAACAGACGGGCCCACAAACATACCTTCCATCCCATACTCCATCCGGTAGACGGATCGCCACGATGAATCAGCGAAGTACGTGCCGCATCAAACAATTCGGGAGTACGGTAAGGAGAAATCTGATTACTGGGGAACAAACCATAAAGGTGTGACACATGACGGTGCACATCCTGCGGATTGTCCCAATCCATCATCCATTCCTGCAATTGCCCCCAACGTCCTATCTGCATGGGCGCCATTTCCTTTAAACGCTGTTCCAAACGGGTGGCAAATTCAGCATCCGTACCCAACAGACGGGCGGTCGTGATTATCTGATTCCACAAATCGAATATCAGCTGGTTATCCAAAGTACACCCGGCAGCCGTAGTCGCTTTCCCGTTACTGCCTGCATGAGTATTCTCCGGAGAATTGCTCGGACATACCACCAACCAGTTATGCAACGGTTCCTTCACCATGATTTCATCAAAAAACTTACCGGCTTCTTTCATGATAGGGTAAGCCGAGCGGAGAAATTCCATATCGCCTGTATAAAGATAACGTTCCCACAAATGACGGCACAGCCAGGCTCCACCCGTAGGCCATAATCCTGACGGAGCCTTGTCTATAGCTCCGGTAACACGCCATATATCCGTATTGTGATGCAATACCCAGCCATCCGCCCCATACATAATCTTGGCCGACTCACGCCCTGTTTCACTCACTTCACGGATCAGTTGTATCAAAGGCTCGTGCAATTCGCTGAGATTCGTCACTTCGGCCGGCCAATAGTTCATTTCAACATTGATATTACACGTGTATTTACTATCCCAGGAAGGAAATAATTTATCATTCCAAATGCCTTGCAAATTAGCAGGCTGCCCACCCGGCTGTGAAGAACAAATCAACAGATAGCGGCCGAAACGGAAATAAGTGGCCACCAGAAAATCATCCTTCGTTTCCTTGAAATTCTGTACACGCATATCAGTGGTTACCCCTGCATATTTGTCTATGCCTAAATCCAAAGAGACACGGTCCATATATTGCTTGAAAAAATCGACGTGTGCCTTACGTGATGTCATATAATCTTTACTTACAGCCCGGCGCAGATAGTTCTTCGCACGCTCCACTTGGTTACCTGTTATATCCTTGTAATTAGTAAAGTTGGTAGCAATGGAAATATAAATCACAGCCTCGTCCGCCCCTTCTATACTCAAGACTCCGTCACGACAAGACCGGGTTCCTCCCTGAGTACGTGCAGTCATACGTCCCTGAAATTCAACCTTCCCTTTGAGTCCTTCATGCCAGGAAGATACGCCCGAAAGGGTAACCTCCTCCCCTTCCGTCGCAACCATCACATCCTGATGCGGAGTAGTAAGATTGGCGTTACAAGTAATCTTTCCGGGTTGGCTGGCAGTAAGACGCACCATAACTACCTGATCGGCAAACGACGTCAGTGTTTCACGCTGATAAGTCACCCCGTCCACCTTATAACGCACGATGGTACGAGCTGAATCCAGGCTCAGTTCCCTATAGTAATCGGAATAACGTGTATGCCCCGGAAAAGAAATATGCAGATCGCCAAACGATTGATAGGGCATACCGCTATTGGTCTTCGCCATTACTTTCTCGGTAGCCAACGTTTGTGCTTCAAGATATTTTCCCTCGAACACCAACCGGCGCACTTTGGGAATATATTCCAACGCATCGGGATTAGCATTATTATTGGGACGTCCTGCCCAAATAGTTTCTTCGTTCAACTGGATATGCTCCACACCGGGATTGCCGAATACCATCGCTCCCAACCGCCCGTTACCCAGCGGAAGCGCTTCAGTCCAAACCTGAGCGGGTTCGTCATACCACAGTTTATATTCCTGTGCGGCAGCCTGCAAGTAAGAACTTGCCCATAACAGCCCCCCCACTATCCATTTTATTTTCATATTGATCTCTAGCTTTTATTAAAGGGAGACGAAAAAAGAAGACGGATGTACTCTGTGGAAAGAAATAAAAAAGTAAATATCATGAAAAAACTTTCCCTGGCACCTCAACAAATCCGGCTTCTCTATTGTTATTAAAATAAAACCATCTTATAAAATTAGAATTATATGAAAATAGCAGAGATTAAAGGAAGAGAGATTTTGGATTCACGTGGTAACCCCACTGTGGAAGTGGATGTGATATTGGAATCAGGGATTATGGGCCGTGCCTCTGTCCCATCGGGTGCGTCAACCGGTGAACATGAGGCATTGGAGCTACGTGACGGTGACAAGACCCGTTACGGGGGCAAAGGCGTATTAAAAGCTGTAGAAAATATAAATACCCTTATCGCTCCGGCATTGAAAGGAATGGACTCTATGGACCAACGTGGCATTGACAAAGCCATGCTTGATCTGGATGGAACCCCAACTAAATCAAAACTGGGCGCAAATGCTATTTTGGGCGTATCCCTGGCTGTGGCAAAAGCTGCCGCCAACTATCTGGATATCCCTCTTTACAGATACATCGGCGGAACAAATACCTATGTCATGCCCGTCCCGATGATGAACATCATTAACGGAGGCTCGCATAGCGACGCTCCTATCGCTTTTCAAGAATTCATGATTCGTCCTGTCGGCGCAAAGACATTCCGTGAGGCCTTACGGATGGGCGCAGAAGTATTCCATGCTTTGAAAGAGGTGCTGAAAAAACGCGGACTAAGCACAGCCGTAGGAGATGAAGGCGGTTTTGCCCCTGCACTGGATGGCACCGAAGATGCTTTGAATTGTATCCTTGCCGCTATTGAAGCTGCCGGATATGAACCGTTCAAACATATCACCATCGGTCTGGATTGTGCTTCTTCCGAATTTTATCATGACGGCATCTATGACTATACCAAGTTTGAAGGCCCCAAAGGGGAAAAGCGCAGTGCCGCCGAACAGGTTGCCTATCTGGAAAAATTGAGTTGGGACTACCCCATTGATTCGATAGAGGATGGTATGGCAGAAAACGACTGGGAAGGATGGCGCATGCTGACCGAGCGTCTGGGCAACCGCTGCCAGCTGGTAGGTGATGACTTGTTCGTTACCAATGTGAAGTTCCTGGAAAAAGGAATCAGTGAAGGTTGTGCAAACTCTATCCTGGTAAAAGTAAACCAGATCGGTTCGCTGACTGAAACTCTGGATGCTATCGAAATGGCCCAACGTAACGGCTACACCACTGTGACCAGCCACCGCTCCGGTGAAACGGAAGATGCTACCATTGCAGATATCGCAGTAGCCACCAATAGCGGACAGATTAAAACCGGTTCACTGAGCCGTAGCGACCGTATGGCAAAATACAACCAGTTGCTCCGCATTGAAGAAGAATTGGGTAACCGTGCCGTATATGGATATAAAAAAATAGCACGCAATTTTAAAGCGTAAGCGGTTTATATCCCCAATTCCATAAATGAAGACTGCCTCAAGAGGGATCGTGACGATTCCGGCTTGAGGCATTACTTTTGCACTATTATTTAATCTCAACTGGGCTACAACGTTTTTTCCTCCCATTCCTCCACCGTCATGGTTTCCGATGAAAAACTGACACCAATAGCCGTGACTTTGCGCGTGTCTGTCTGATAAGGTGTAGCATATCCTTTGTCCTCTATCTGCTGCAAGGCTTCAGCAGCCGTACCATCCAGTTTAAACTCAAATATATATACATAATCCTTTGTCTCCAATACACAGTCCACTCTTCCTCTTGACTGAGTTTTCTCCACATGCAACTGGCAATATACCCCAAGCAAACGGAGAATCAGATAGAAAGTATATTGAAAATGTTTTTCTGTCGCTTCAACCGTCTTTATCGAGCCATGAGAATCATAAGGTATATCCGCAAGGAAAGAAGTTAAAGCTGAACAAAAAGCCGTAGTTTCCCCTTCCTCAAGTAAAATGACGGCATCTACAATCCAGTTGGAAACTTCAAACTCTTGGGGTTTGAAATAATTGGCTGCCACCATGGTCAGAAATCCCTTTTTCACCTCATTATTTGGAAAGTCCAACAGGTAACGGTTTCTCCGGGAGTCGTATTCCTTGATCGTCAGATAGCCGCTTTGATAAATCATAGGCAGCGGTTTTTCCACATCGGCCTTATAATCGACAAACATCGAAGGATCATAGTAACGCCCAGTCAATTCATCCATCTGCTCGTGGTTATGCCGCAGAAGTTTGATCAAATAAGTAGGAGTACCTGATGCAAACCAATAGTCGCGGATATCGTTCATATCAAAAGCATTGAGCAGGCTGAAAGGATTATAGACACCAAGCAAGCCGCTGCCAAAATGATAGCCATCGTATTGCATTTTGAGTACGTCTTTCATTTCCTCCACTGTATAATTGAACTTTTCAGCCAAATTTGCAATAGGTTCTGCAAAATAATGTTCCAATTCCACCTGAGTCACACCACACAATGCTTCATAATGATTATCCATACTTATATCTTTAGGCTGGTTGAACCCGCTGAACACACTGACTTGCGAAAATTTTGTCACTCCCGTAAGCAACACAAACCTCAAGTATTCATCAGCCCCTTTGAAGGTGGAATAGAAAGCTTTCAAGATTTCGCGGTTGGCATCTTCCAGAGGAGTATCCAATGCATCGAGAATAGGCTTGTCATATTCATCTACCAGTACCACGGCACGATGCCCCGTTTGCTGATAGGCTAGAGAAAGTATTTGTTCGAACCGCTTCCCCATAGGAACCTCACGGGGAGTTTCTCCGTAGATTTTCTCCCAGTTGGCAAGATAATATTCTATGGTAGCTTCCAAGTTTCCTTTTTCCGTAAAGTTAACACCGTTGAAATCTATCTTGAACACAGGATACTGATGCCAGTCTTTCTCCAACTTCGCTATCATCAAGCCGTCAAAAAGTTCCTTGCGCCCCTTGAAATAGGCATCCAACGTGCTTACCAACAAGCTCTTCCCAAAACGACGGGGACGGCTAAGAAAACAAGTTTTGGTCGTCGTTACCAAACGATAAACCAAATCGGTCTTATCCACATAGACCCAATTACCTTCTATTATTTGATCAAAACTCTGTATGCCAATGGGATATTTCATCATTCTCTTTTTCTTAAATGGATTGTTAATGCGAAGATAACGACTTCTCTTCGCATTAACAATAAAAGTGGGAAAACAAATTCATTTCAAGTGAATTTTAAAGACAAGTCCTCCTGAAAAATATTTTCCGTTATTCAGTTCCGCCGATTCTTACAAGGCAGGGACAGTGGGGACAGCAGGGACAGCCCCTTTTTTTCTCACACACGTGCGCGCGATACAATAAGGTGGAAAATGAGTTTCCCAATGACACCAAAGAGGAAGAACAACTCACCGAAGGCTCCGAACCTTATTTCCCCCTGCCTGCCTTTCCACAGGATGACATATGGCCGGAGCTGCTAGAGAAAATCATCTCTTACAGTAAAAAAACCAAATAACACAACACACTGCTCCTGGGAGGCCCCCTGCATGCAGACCTTCGTATACGCACCGAGGTGAAAAAGGCGATGAAAACCTACCACCAGGAAAAGGCGGCCCAAACGGTTCACCAAGCAAGGGGTCCGATGAGTGTGGACGGTAGGGGGAACGTATCACAAGAGCTGACCCCGGCTTTATACGCGCGCACGTGTGTGTGAGAAAAAAAGGGGCTGTCCCTACTGTCCCCGTGTCCCCGTCGCCAGTTGCAACTAGTCTACCTCCACTTGGAGAGCCATGATTCCCCCCGCAATCCGCCAAGGGGTCAAAAGGGGGCGGAAGGGGTCACGCCGCACGGACGTGAAGTTATCTTTGCAGTGTCAGAAGGAACCAGCCGCACCCCGGCACAAGATTACAAAAATCCTGGTACAAGATCCGCGGAATCTTGTACCAAGTTTCACCGGACGCCGCAGCAGTGTGCGCCTTGTTCCTTCCTGACAACTTTTCTGATAATAACAACCCTTTAAAAACAAAAACGATGATCAATTATCACAACATTGTCTTCCCATTCCTCCACCGTCATGGTTGCCGACAAGAGGCTGATTCCAACTTCCGTGACTTTGCGCGTACCAGCCAAATAAAGAGTAGCATTCGTCAAAGTCATTCTCTTCGCATTAACAATAAAAGTTGGAAAACAAATTCATTTCAAGTGAATTTAATGCCCATGTTGTCGGCTATCAAGTAGAGGTTGTGTCAAAACGTTGGCACAACCTCATATACTAACGTGAAATCATACAAGGCAAAATTAATTTCGCCAACGAGTTATATTATACAGCCCTTACAGCTGTCATTCCACAACACAAGAATATTTTTCTTTCAATCCCTCCAAACTCATCCCCGTAAAATAATCCTCTATAAACTCCCATCGCTGCTCATCGCTCAGTTTTGTATTGCCAAAGAACAGCCGGAACAACTCTATCTGTTCCTGGAATATTTTCTCATTATTCTCCAGCACATGGTTCTGATAGTCCCCCGAAGCAGCTTCCTTTTTCAATATCTCCGCATCACGGACACGTACTCCAACAGAAGGAACACCCCCCTCTACGGTAAAGTCCACCACATTGAGCATAGACAACAAGTTGAGCAACATATTGAGATCGGAGAACGGAGTGACATAGAACAACAGCCGGTCTCCTTTCTTTCCTGTGATACGCTGGGCACACAACTTCTGGTAACGGGAAAGCAACAAATCAAAACCACGGGTAACGGTAAACATCAGTTTGTCTTCATCTTTCTTCTTGGCACTGGTGATGTAACTCACACTTCTGCCCTCCTCTACCCTGGACTCCAGTAACGAAGTGATAAAACGCTTGGCAGAAGGAACATCCATATCATACGCCGCAAAAATACTACGCAAATCGTCCTCCTCGAACTTTCCTTTATTACCATACAGACTCACCGTCAACAAATCTTTCAAACTCTTCAAGAGACTTGCCAGCTTGGAGCAGATATCCGCCGCACTCTCTTTTAACAAGACATCATGCTTACCCACAGCTGCCGCACGAACTCCCTCAAAGAGATTTCCATTGTATAAATCGCGCTTAAACTCACGGTATCCCATCTCCGAGAAACAATTCTCCCACAAAGATTCAAAAGCCACCTTATAGACTCCTTCAACCCCTTTCACGGGAACCATGTACTGCTTGTATTTTTTACGGAAAGCGGCATCACCCGTCTTTTCCTGCACATAGCCATCGGAAAACAACGTCTGTGAATTGATTTCAACAGGAGAACCGCCATGCCGGAAACTCAAATCCTCTTCTATCCATAACAAAGCCGTTTTGACGACTTGCTCCAAATCCGATTCATATTCCAGCTTGTTCTTTTTACGAGGCAACTTCACTGCAAATTCAAAATCGGATAAAGACATCTGCATTTCATCACTACAGCCTTTCATCAGATATATTTCCCAAACTTTCTTCAGAATCATCCCCAACTGTTCCTGGGAGATGGCACCCGCAGAATGCAGGCGTTTCATATAATAAAAGTCGCGCTCATTAAAATCCGTCACCGCCACACCCGTAATGTTCTTATCACGGGCAGCACGGCCAATCTCCTGAATATAATCGACAAAGGTGCTGGATGGAGCCACATGATATACACGGTCAATATCGCTGATATCCACCCCCATACCGAAAGCTTTCGTAGCAACGATTATTTTTTTCTCACCCTCCTTAAAAGCTTGTATAATTTCGGCTTTTTGCTCTTTATCCTTTTTACCATAATAAGATGCCACCCAATGCCAGTTAGCCGGATACACCCAGGTCTTCAGTTTCATATCTATACCTCCGGCAAAAGGATAATAAATGATAGTCTTATGCCCGTCCAGAAAATCCTCCACCCGGGCGGCAACAGTACGTTGCTTGGCCTTATCGTAGGTTTCCCCCTCCTCTATGGTCATGGCGGTAATGTCAAAGCCGATATTTTCACGCTTCACCGTGCCCACATACAAGGCACACGGAGCAAGATGCAACGACCGGATGGTATCAAAAATCATATCGTTCCCGCCTTCGGGATTCCACACAGCAGTGGCCGTCAATGCAAAAACAGGGAATACATACCCCAACGCATTCTTTAAAGCTTCCAAATGACGCCCTAGAAACCAATAATCCACCCGGAACTCTTTACCCCAAGTGGTCACGGTATGAGCCTCGTCAACCACTACCAGTCCGATGCGGCGTTCACCTACAAAATAACTGATATCATACGCCAACAATAATTCAGGGGAAAGATAAAAAAGATCAACCTCCCCTTCACGGACACGACGATATACTTCGTTCTTTTGTTCAGGTGAAAGATCGGACGAAGCATACGCCACACGTTCATAGCCTAACTCCTGCAACGCCTCAACCTGGTCCACTATCAATGCTTTCAGCGGAGAAACCACAAGAGTAAGAAGCTTATATTCATTACCCAGATAAATAGCAGGGAGCTGAAACAACAATGATTTTCCGGCTCCGGTCGGAGCTGTCAGGAGCAAATTATGAGCAGACGAGTCACCCTTGATCCCTTTTTCGGCTTCCATAATGACCTCCTCAATTAATTGTCCTTGAGACAATTGCAATTTTTCCTTACCTCTGAACAAGTCATCATAAACTTCTAAATTACGGAAATCTTCATATCCGTACACTTCCTGCAAAAGGACTTTTACCGCTTCACGGCATTTAGACGGCAATACTCTTGCCACAATCTGTGACTCTATCATAAAAAAGAACTCTTAAATAACGGTTGTACCAACCTTAAAACTAATATCAACGCAAATATAATAAAAAAAAGCGAGAAGAATGAAGATTTCTTCGTCCTTCTCGCTTTTCCGAGCCTCTTGTCGGATTCGAACCAACGACCCCGAGATTACAAATCACGTGCTCTGGCCAACTGAGCTAAAGAGGCGTTATTTTCTTTTGCGGGTGCAAAGGTATGAAATACTTTTAAAAATGCAAATACATCGTATACTTTTTTTATATTTGCATTCTCACTAATAATTATAAGACAATGAAAAAGAAAATTATGAATGTATGTGGTGTGGCTTTATTAGCCGTTAGTTTACTGGCTTGTTCAGGCCCGAAGAAAGGAGCAGAAGCTACTGAAAGTGCTTCCGACGCAGTGAAAGTGACTGCTGAAGCGACGTCGGCACAGGCTGATAGTACAGGATATATTGTCAGAATAGGGGAGATGGCCCCTGATTTTACGATTACATTGACGGATGGCAAACAAGTGACTTTGTCATCTCTTCGTGGGAAGGTTGTCATGTTGCAGTTTACAGCAAGTTGGTGCGGAGTATGCCGTAAGGAAATGCCTTTTATAGAAAAAGACATTTGGCTGAAGCATAAGGATAATGCAGACTTTGCACTGATTGGAATAGACCGTGACGAACCGCTTGAAAAAGTGCTTGCCTTCGCAAAGTCTACCGGAGTGACTTACCCGCTGGGACTAGA
>OKXZ01000350.1_pt1 | contig 12183 bp, 7 predicted proteins | sample 1608991 | NCBI WGS metagenome assembly OKXZ01 (sample SAMN02675044, study PRJEB24791) | human gut metagenome, SKBSTL002 | isolation source: stool | host: Homo sapiens | place: USA
GGTCAGTTTTGACCTGTCCGCGCGGGAGGCAGCGGTGGGAGGAACTCCTCTGCCGCTGACCCGCTCCGAGTATGCCATCTGCGAGTATCTGGCGCTCCACGCCGGGCAGACCTTTACCAAGGAGCAAATTTACGAAGCGGTTTTTGGTATTGACGGCACTGCGGACGACACCGCCGTGACCCAGCACATCAAGAACATCCGGGCCAAGCTCCGGGCGGCGGGGGTGGCAGAGCCGGAAACACTGCTGAAAACCATCTGGGGAGTGGGATATCAATGGAAAAGCGAAGACTGACCTCCCTGCGGGGCGTACTGCTGCGATATCTGGTGCAGACCGTCTTTTGCTGTGTGCTGGCGCTGCTGTTGTGGTTTGCGGCGCTGATGTGCGTCATCAACAGCGGGCTGGCACTCCCGGCCAATCAGGCCGCGCAGGCCTGTCAGAAGGCTGCACAGGACGTTTTGCCGGGCATGACTGCTGCCACCTTTGATGAGACCCAGCTGGACTCCTTGTGCCGGTACGCCCTGTTTGCCGCGCCGGACAGCAGCGAGGTGCTGGCCACCAACATGGATGCCGGGCACTTGCAGCGGGCAATGGAGAACCGGCAGGGGAAAACCCACTGGCATTTTGGCTACACGCAGTATTATATGACGTCAAAATTGCAGGACGGAACGGTCTGTCTGCTGCAATTTGACTATGCCGTGCCCTATGCCGACCCTGCGCTGCGGGGCGTGCTGCCGGATATGCAGACCGTGCACAGCATTCTGGGCATTCTGCTGTTGGTAGGCGCGGTGGTGTGGAGCACCCACAGGACCGGACGCTTCCTGACCCGGGAGACCGAAAAGCTGACCGCCGCCGCGCAGGCGGTGGCGCGGAAGGATCTGGACAGCGCGGTATTTTCCGGCGCGAAGGTGCGGGAGTACGAGAGCACTTTGCAGGCATTGCAGACCATGGGTGATGCACTGACCGGCAGCTTACAGAAACAGTGGGCCATGGAGCAGCGGCAGCGGGAGCAGATCATTCAGCTGTCCCACAAGCTGAAAACGCCGCTGACCATCATCGAGGGCAACGCGGAACTGCTGGCAGAGGATGACGGCCTGACCGCAGAACAGAAAGCGCAGGTGGAGTCTATTTTGCAGGGCGCAGAGCAGACCCGCACCTATCTTGGCAAGATCCGCGCCGAGGTGCAGACCCCGCTGCGGTATAAACGAAATGTAGAATGATGACGAAAAAGGCTTCCCAAACGCCCACAGGCGTTTTGGAAGCCAAATAAAAAATCTTTATTCTGCTGAGAATATCCAGAGCGAAGCGGAGGACATTTCTAATCGTCTTACGCGAAAGGGCTGCTGCACAAAACGTGCAGCAGCCCTTTGTTTGTATTTACTGTTTTGCCAGCTGTTTGTCCAGCCATGCGGCGATGTCCCCGAAAACCTCCAGCTTGTTGGTCTCCACCAGCAGCTCGTGGCGGGCACCGGGGTAGAAGATGCTTTCAATGTTCTGCACACCGGCGTCCTTCAGGCTCTGGATGGCGCGGCGCACGCCCTTGCCCTGCTCGCCCACCGGGTCGGCATCGCCGGAGAGGAAGAGCAGCGGCAGCTCCTTGGGCATCCGTGCCAGAAAAGCCGGGTCGTGCAGGCGCAGGATGCCGCTGAACATACTATAATAGGCGTTCAGCGTAAAGGTAAAGGTGCAGCGCTCCTCCGCCAGATACTTGTCCACCTCGGCCTGGTCGCGGTTGAGCCAGTCGTGGGTGGTGCGGCCCTCCAGCCCCTTATTGTAGCCCATAAAGGAAAGGTTGGCCACAAGGCTGCTGCGGTAGTGCCAGCCATGGAAGGCGGCCAGCACCCGGCAAAGGGTCTTGGCAACCTTGACCAGCGCCTTGGGCTGGAAACCTGTGCCCATAATGATGGCACCGTTCAGCTCCCGGCCATACTCGCACAAATACTGCCGGGCGTAGAAGGAGCCCATGCTGTGCCCCAGCAAAAAGTAGGGCAGGTTTGGGTACAGCTCCTTGGTCAGCACGGTTACGGCGTGCAGGTCGGCCAGTACGGCGCGGTTGCCGTCCGGCTCGGCAAAGTAGCCGTAGTCCTCCTTGGTGCGGATGGATGCGCCGTGCCCCAGATGGTCGTGGCCGGTGACCAGAATACCCCGGTCGGCCAGATATTCCGCCAAGGGGCGGTAGCGGTCGATGAACTCCACCATCCCGTGGGAGAGCTGCAGCACCGCCCGCACCTGCCCCTCCGGGACGCAGCGAAAGCCGTGCAGGGTGCGCCCCGGCACGGTGGAGGGAAGGGTAAAGTCGATGAACCGGCTCATGGAAAGAGCCCCCTTTCTGCGTTACAGTGCGCTGAGCTTGCGGCGGCAGGCGCTGCAGATGCAGTAGCCGCCGAACTGGATGGCCTGCTCGTCCACCTCGCCGCAGAAATCGCAGCTGCCGGCGGGGCGGTGCTTTTTCAGGACGATGGCGTCCCCATCCACAAAGATCTCCAATTTGGTGTCGGTGTCGAGGTGCATACTAGTGCGCAGCTCCTTCGGCAGAACGATCCGTCCCAGCGAGTCAATGCCGCGAACGATGCCAGTGCTTTTCATAATGTGTCATTCTCCTTCACTATTCCTTATTCCTTTTTAGCAACCACTGACACAATAGGAAAATTGTGCCAGCGCTGATAAGCTCAGTATACAAAAAATAACACCGTTCGTCAATGATTGCGTGCTGATTCGACAAAAAACGACCTTTTGTATATAAAGGTGGGGGAGATTCTCTCCGTGAAAAAAGGGGTTCTGAAAAGCCTGCAGGCTTTTCAGAACCCCTAAATTACAAATAATTCTTTCTCGCCGTCTCAGCTCAGCTCCACAGGGGCTTCGGGCTGGTTCTCCACGCGGGCGCTGGTGCGTCCCTCGGGACGGATCTCTCCGGCGGCGACCAGCGAGATCTTGGTCAGAGTGGGGCCTACCAGCTCGTACACCAGCACCGAGAACAGCACCACGTTGCGCACCATGTGGCCGTCCGACAGCTCGGCGGCGGTGGCCGCCATGCCCAGCGCTACACCGGCCTGCGGCAGCAGGGTGATGCCCAGATATTTCTGAATAGCCGGGCTGCAGCTGGTGGCGCGGCAGCTCAGGTAAGAACCGCTGATCTTACCGGCAGAGCGCGCCACAATGTATACCACGCCGATGAGCAGCACCATGGGGTTGGTGAGGATGGTCAAATCCAACTCTGCACCGGACAATACGAAGAACAGGATGTTGATGGGGGACACCCAGCGGTCCAGACGGTCCATCAGCTCATCCGAGGTGGGGCAGACGTTGCAGAACACGGTGCCGGTCATCATGCACACCAGCAGCAGCGAGAAGCCGCAGCGGGTGCCGTTGATCTCGAACTCGGTCATGGACAGACCCACCGTCAGCAGCACAAAGGCCACCGACAGGCTCATGCGCTTGGAGCGGGAGTGGAAGTAGACCTCCAGCAGGTTCAGCAGGTAACCGGCGGCAGCGCCCAGCGCCAGCGAGAGCGCGATCTCCAGCAGAGGCTCCAGCACTACGCTCATGGGGTCGATGCGGCCCTGCTCCAGCGCATTTGCCACGCCGTAGGAGGCCGAGAACAGCACCAGACCCACGGCGTCGTCAATGGCGACCACCATCAGCAGAAGCTTGGTCAAAGGGCCGTCGGCCTTGTACTGCTTGACCACCATCAGGGTAGCGGCAGGGGCGGTAGCGGCGGCGATGGAGCCCAGCGTGATGGCAGAGGCCAGCGAGATGACGTCCGGGCGGGCAAAGTGCAGGGCAACAAGAGCGATATCCACCAGCGCGGTGGTGATCACCGCCTGCGCAACGCCCACGGTCACGGCGCGGCGTCCCATGTGCTTCAGGGCGCTGAGCCGGAACTCGTTGCCGATGACGAAGGCGATGAAGCCCAGCGCCACCTGTGTGAGGATGCCGTAGCCCTCCACGGCAACAAGGCTGCCAAAGCCAAAGCCGAAACGGCTCAGCCCCAGCCGACCCAGAAAGAAGGGACCCAGCAGCAGGCCGGTAAGCAGGTAAGCGGTGACGGCGGGCAGACGCACGGCCTTGGCAGCGCGTGACATGAGCAGGCCGGCGATCAGGGCAAGGGACAGACAGATCAACATTTGTTCCATAATGTGGTTTGTATTGGGTGCGCAGCCAAAGGCCGCAGCACTCGGTTCCTCCTTGTCAAAAAAGTATCGAACTCCTGTGTGAAATCCAGTGCGGGGGGTCAAAATGGGAAAACGTATCCAGTATACCGGAACAACGGAGGAAAAGCAACCATCCCGCGCGTTTCATACATCTTTTGAGACGAAAAGACAGAAACAGGACGAGAAAGGACGGAATACAAGCAGTTCGGCTGCCGTTTCCCTTTACGATCCCAGCCGTGAAAAAGGGATAGCGGAGCGCCCGCAGGCGTTCCGCTATCCCGAAATATAAAATATGCTCTTAGTTGAACTTGAAGATCTTGCGCAGCTGGCGGTAGGTGGCTACGACCACCTTGTCGCCGCCGGGGAAGTGCAGGTCGGTCAGGCCGCCAAGGTTCACGCGCACGGCGCGGTAGACGCCGGGAGTAACGTGATCCTTGAGGTACTGCCACAGCTCTGCCTTTTTGGCGTGCGCCTCGGCGCTGCCGTCCAGCAGCAGGAAGATGTCGCTGACTGCCATCATGACCGACAGGTAGTGCACCATGTAGGCGCGCAGACGCTTCTGGTCCTTCAGCGCATCCAGATCCTGACAGTCGATCATGTGCTTGGTGACCCGCAGCTGCTGGTCCACACGGCCGACCATCACGCTCTCGTTCACGCTCTGGTCTGCTCGACCGATGAAGTAGCGGTACAGATCCAGATCCATATAGTACATGCTCTTGACATAGGGCAGGGGCTGGTACACAAAGATGTTGTCCACATAGAAGGTGTGCTTGGGCAGCACCATGCCGCACTCACGCAGCACCTCGGTGCGGTACATGACCGAGTGCATCAGCAGGTTCTGATCCGGGCGGAAGCGCCGGACGTGTACCCAGTCAAACAGACGGTTCTGCGGGAACACGTTGGTGTAGCGCACGGTATGGCTGGTGCCGTCCTCAACGTGCTCGTACACATAGTTGCAGATCATCAGATCCGGCGCGGTGCCGCGGGCTACCAGCGTGGTCAGGCGCTCCAGCACCTTTTTCAGGGCGTCGGTGTCCAGCCAGTCGTCGCTGTCCACTACCTTGTAGTACAGGCCGGTGGCGTTGCGGATGCCCTGATTCACGCCCTCGCCGTGGCCGCCGTTCTCCTGATGGATGGCCTTGACGATGGTGGGGTACTTTGCAGCGTACTCGTCGCAGATGGCGGGGGTGTCATCCTTGACGGAACCATCGTCCACCAGAATGATCTCGGCCTGCTCGCCTGCGCTCAGCAGCGTTTCGATGCAGTGACGCATATAGGCTGCGGAATTGTAGCAGGGCACGGCAAAGGTGATAAGTTTCTGCTGCATATTATAAATGCTCCTTTTTACGTTGCATGGTCCATGCCGGGCAGTCTGCGGGGTGGCATGGAGATATGTGTTCTCATTATAGCATTTTCGCGCCTGAAAAGCTATCCTTCCCGGGCAGAAAGAGCGCTTATCGCACACTTTTGCGCAAAGTGACGCTTTTTTCTGCCCAAAGTGCCGGTTTTGTGGTATACTGATAAGGTTTTGAGCGTTCTGCGCGTCAGTGCACCTATATATATAACGGAGGAAACCATGGAAAACCCGCACAGTATCCTGAAAAAAGTTTTCGGCTACGACAGCTTCCGCCCCGGGCAGGAGGAAATCGTCAGCCGCCTGCTGGCAGGGCAGGATGTGCTGGCGGTCATGCCCACCGGCGCGGGCAAATCCATCTGCTATCAGGTACCGGCGCTGCTGTTGCCGGGCATCACCATCGTGGTGTCGCCGCTGGTCAGCCTGATGAAGGATCAGGTGGGGGCGCTGGTGCAGGCGGGCGTGGCGGCGGCTTTTCTGAACAACAGCCTGACCGACAACCAGAAGGCGCTGATGCTGCACCGCGCCCGGGAGGGCTGGTATAAGATCATCTATGTAGCACCGGAGCGGCTGGAGATGCCGGGCTTCCAGCGGTTTGCGCAGGAGCGGCAGATCAGCATGGTCACGGTGGACGAGGCGCACTGCATCAGCCAGTGGGGACAGGATTTCCGCCCCAGCTATCTGCGCATCAAAGAATTTGTGGACGGCCTGCCCAGCCGCCCGGTCATGGGCGCGTTCACTGCCACCGCCACCGCCCATGTGCGGGAGGATATCCGCACCCATCTGGCGCTGCAAGCGCCCTACGAGGTGACTACCAGCTTCGACCGCCCCAACCTGTACTTCGAGACCCGGCGGGCGCTGCCCAGCCAGAAGCCCAAGGAACTGCTGGAACTGGTGCTCAAGGAGGGCAATCATGCGGGCATCGTGTATTGCAGCACCACCCGGCAGGTGGACGAGACGGTGCAGCTGCTGCAGAGCCGCAGCATCCGGGCGGCGGCTTACCACGCAAAGCTGGATGCGGACACCCGGCGGCAGAATCAGGACGATTTCCTCTATGACCGTGTGCAGGTGATGGTGGCCACCAATGCCTTTGGCATGGGCATCGACAAGCCCAACGTGCGGTTCGTCATCCATTATAATATGCCCAAGGACTTGGAAAGCTATTATCAGGAAGCCGGACGCGCCGGGCGCGACGGTCAGCCCGCCCGGTGCACCCTGCTGTATTCCGGCACGGATGTGCGCACCATCCGCTTTTTCATCGACAAGGAGCGGGAGGCCGACAATGGTCTGCCCGCGGATGTAAAGGCTGAAGCCGCCCGCAAGGCAGAGGAGCGGCTCAAGTACATGACCTTCTACTCCACCACCCAGCACTGTCTGCGCGGCTTTCTGCTGCAATACTTCGGAGAAGCAGCGCCCAAAAAGTGCGGCAACTGCTCCTGCTGCCTTGCCGCCGAGCAGGAAGCCCAGCTGCAGGTGGAGTACGCCCGCCGCCGTGCCGCCCAGAGCGCCGACCGGCTGGAAAAGCCCCGCCGCGCAAAGACCGCCGCGGGCAGCCTGAGCGAGGCGGACGAAAAGCTGCTCAACGCCCTGTATGCGGTGCGCAAGCGCCTGGCGGGCAAGCAGAACCTGCCCGCCTTTATGGTGTTCAACGATGCCACCCTGCGGGAGATGGCAGAGAAAAAGCCCATGAGCATCGACGAGCTGCTGAACATCAGCGGCGTAGGCGAAAAGAAGGCCGCCCGCTACGGCAACGCCTTCCTGCGCGTTATCGAGGACGCCGTGGGCAGCCGGGAGTGAGAAAGGAAAGAAGCCGCTGTACGGTCTGTGCAGCGGCTTCTTTTGATGTGGGACGATTTCGAATGGCCTCCGCGTTGCTTTGGCCATATTCAGCGGAAGAATTATTTTTAATAGAGCGTTTGTCGCGGCCTGCGGGCCGCGACAAACGCATTTTCATGGGAGGTGATTCAATACGGTTTACCGTTCCATGCTATGGGTGGCGAATACCTTTTCGTCCTCCCACCACACGGGCTGCCCGGCGGCAAGGGACTTGGGCACATCCAGCAGGCGCTGGTTGCGGCTGCCGCGGAAGCGCAGGGAGATGTCGTGCTCGGCCTGCACGAATCTGCCGTCCACCAGCACATCCAGCAGTGCCAGCAGCTCGTCGGTCACCTCGCACCGCGCAGGGCTGGGCTCTTTGCCGGTAAGTTGTTCCCAAGTGTAGCCGGAGTAGCACCACACCGTCTTGGCGGGGTACAACGCCTTGAAGTTGCGCACAAAGGGCAGCAGCTCCCGTTGGTTCTCTGGTTCAAAAGGTTCGCCGCCCAGCAGGGAGAGCCCGGCGATATAGTCCGGCTGACAGGAGGCGAATACCTCGTTGCGCACGGTCTTATCAAAGGGCTGACCGTAGTCAAAATCCCATGCCACGGCGTTGAAGCAGCCCGGGCAGTGGTGGCGGCAGCCGGACACAAAAACGCTGGTGCGCACCCCGGGGCCGTTGGCGATATCGTAATATTTGATGTTTGCGTAGTTCATGCTCATGTTCCTGTCGTTTGCTGAAAAGATATTTGGAGCGGCCGAAAGGCCGCTCCAAATATAAATCATAAATAATTTATTGCGTTTTTACAGATGCAGCACGCGATCCTTGATCTCCTGCGTGCGGCCCTGGTTCCAGAACTGGGTGCCGATATAACCGCAGGTGCGGCGGGCAACGTTCAGCTTGTTCTGGTCACGGTTGCCGCACTTGGGGCACTCCCACACCAGCTTGCCGTCGTCCTCCACAATCTTGATCTCGCCATCGTAGCCGCACACCTGACAGTAGTCGGACTTGGTGTTCAACTCGGCGTACATGATGTTGTCGTAGATGAACTGCAGCACGCTTATGACGGCTTCCAGATTGTCCTGCATGTTGGGCACTTCCACATAGCTGATGGCACCGCCCGGGGACAGGCGCTGGAAGTCGGCCTCGAATTTCAGCTTGGTAAAGGCGTCGATGGGCTCGGAGACATGGACGTGGTAGCTGTTGGTGATATAGTTCTTGTCCGTGATGCCTTTCACGATGCCAAAGCGCTTTTGCAGGCACTTGGCAAACTTGTAGGTGGTGGATTCCAGCGGGGTGCCGTAGAGGGAGTAGTCCATGTTCTCGGCCTTCTTCCACTCGTTGCACTTGTCGTTCATGTGCTGCATCACGCTCAGGGCAAAGGGCTTGGCACCGGCATCGGTGTGGCTCTTGCCGGTCATATACTTCACACACTCGTACAGGCCGGCATAGCCCAGACTGATGGTGGAGTAGCCGCCGAACAGCAGCTTGTCGATCTTTTCGCCCTTCTTCAGGCGTGCCAGCGCGCCGTACTGCCACAGGATGGGAGCAGCGTCGCTGGGGGTGCCCAGCAGCCGCTTATGGCGTGCCTGCAAAGCCCGGTGGCACAGATCCAGACGCTCGTCAAAGATCTTCCAGAACTTTTCAAAGTTGCCGCCGGAGCTCAGGGCAACGTCCACCAGATTGATGGTGACCACGCCCTGATTGAAGCGGCCATAGTACTTGGGCTTGCCGGTCTCGGGGTCCACATAGGGGGTCAGGAAGCTGCGGCAGCCCATGCAGGTGTAGCAGTGGCCCTCGCCGTTTTTGTCCACCTTGAGCTCGAGCATCTTCTTCTCAGAGATGTAGTCGGGCACCATCCGCTTGGCAGTGCACTTGGCAGCCAATTCGGTCAGGTAATAATAAGGAGTGCCGGGGCGGATGTTGTCCTCTTCCAGCACATAGATCAGCTTGGGGAAGGCGGGGGTGATCCATACACCGGCCTCGTTCTTCACGCCCTGATAGCGCTGGCGGATGGTCTCCTCGATAATGATGGCAAGGTCGGCCTTTTCCTGCGGGTTGCGGGCCTCGCCCAGATACATGAACACGGTAATAAAGGGTGCCTGACCGTTGGTGGTCATCAGGGTGACCACCTGATACTGGATGGTCTGCACGCCGCGGTTGATCTCGTTGCGCAGACGGCGCTCCACGATCTCCTTCTTGCGCTCGGCAGAGACGTCCAGACCTTCCATCTCCAGCTCTACCTCAGCGGCGATCTTCTTGCGGGAGACGTCCACAAAGGGAGCCAGATGGGTCAGGCTGATGCTCTGGCCGCCGTACTGGTTGGAGGCCACCTGTGCAATGATCTGGGTGGCAATGTTGCAGGCAGTGGAGAAGCTGTGCGGCTTCTCGATATAGGTGCCGGAGATGACGGTGCCGTTCTGCAGCATATCCTCCAGATTCACCAGATCGCAGTTGTGCATGTGCTGGGCAAAGTAGTCGGAATCGTGGAAGTGGATCAGACCCTCCTGATGGGCCTTGACGATCTCCGGGTCCAGCAGCAGACGGGCGGTCAGATCCTTGGAAATCTCGCCGGCCATATAGTCGCGCTGCACGCTGTTGACGGTGGGGTTCTTGTTGGCGTTCTCCTGCTTGACCTCTTCGTTCTGGCACTCGATCAGGCTCAGAATACGCTCGTCGGTGGTGTTGGTCTGACGCTTCAGGCTCTGGACGTAGCGGTAGGTGATATAGTGCCGTGCCACATCGTGCGCCTGAATGTCCATCAGCTGGTTCTCCACCAGATCCTGCACCTCTTCCACGCTGACTGCGCGGTTAAGCTGCTGGCACTGGTCGGTAACGGCTGCGGCGATCTGGGTGATCTGCTCCCGGCTCAGGCGAGCCTGACCATCCACGGAATCGCTGGCTTTGGTAACGGCGGTGATGATCTTGGTAATATCAAAAGGAACTTCTGCACCGTTTCGTTTGATGATCTTCATCGGTTCTCCTCCTTCTATATAGGCGCATTGTGAACGGGTACCTCTTACCATAAGAGATACCCGTCTGCGCACAACGATATCCAACAAACTGAATGTAGCTCTATTTTATCATTATCTAGTGGCAAGTCAAGCAAAATACCACTATATTTTGCGTTTTGTAGCAATCGCCAAAAATCGTGGATATTTTTCGGGACAAAATTTTGCACGGAAAGTCTTGACAGAGCGACTTGCTTTCCGGCGGGTAATATCAGCCGCCGTCTATACCCGGTTGGGATTTGCTCTGCCTATATAATGTAATAATATAAGGCTGAACCCTCTCAGGCGCTGCGCGCCAGCTCCCCCGAAAGGGGGAGCTTTTGTGCATCTTCCGATCAGCGCCAATAAAGCTCCCCCCGAGAGGACAGATTTCCCCCGGCCGGGGGAAAATGTCACCGCAGGTGACAAAAGGGGGAATCTGGCATCGCGCAGCGATGCCTGAGAGGGTTCGTTGCGGTTGGAGTTTTGCCCCCACCCCCCCACCGCAAAGAAATTGGAAAAAAGATGTCAAAAAGCGTTGACAAGATTGCCGGGGTGTGGTATTATACTTGAGCGCCAAGCGCTGAGACAAAAGAATGACTTCTGAAGCCTCAGCAGGAAGCCCTTGAAAAGAACCAATAGACGCTGAAAAGTTCCGGCTGATACCGAGAAACCTGAAGCGCTCCAAGTTCAGAAAAGTTCAAAAGCTTCTCAAAAAAGTGCTTGACAAAAAACCGCTTCTGTGGTAAAATAATCAAGTCGTCAGCCGCTAAGACTGCGGCGCACAGGACCTTGAAAATTGAACAATATCGAAAGAACTTGTAACGGAACCTATTTTCGTGTTGGAAAAACACGGTAAACAATTCCAAACAAAAGTAATTCACACAGGACGCAAGCGATTGCGTGCTGAGCGAAACAAGATTTAACACTTTTAAGTGATAAATATCATTTATAAAGAGTTTGATCCTGGCTCAGGACGAACGCTGGCGGCGCGCCTAACACATGCAAGTCGAACGAGCGAGAGAGAGCTTGCTTTCTCAAGCGAGTGGCGAACGGGTGAGTAACGCGTGAGGAACCTGCCTCAAAGAGGGGGACAACAGTTGGAAACGACTGCTAATACCGCATAAGCCCACGGCTCGGCATCGAGCAGAGGGAAAAGGAGCAATCCGCTTTGAGATGGCCTCGCGTCCGATTAGCTAGTTGGTGAGGTAATGGCCCACCAAGGCGACGATCGGTAGCCGGACTGAGAGGTTGAACGGCCACATTGGGACTGAGACACGGCCCAGACTCCTACGGGAGGCAGCAGTGGGGAATATTGCACAATGGGGGAAACCCTGATGCAGCGACGCCGCGTGGAGGAAGAAGGTCTTCGGATTGTAAACTCCTGTTGTTGAGGAAGATAATGACGGTACTCAACAAGGAAGTGACGGCTAACTACGTGCCAGCAGCCGCGGTAAAACGTAGGTCACAAGCGTTGTCCGGAATTACTGGGTGTAAAGGGAGCGCAGGCGGGAAGACAAGTTGGAAGTGAAATCCATGGGCTCAACCCATGAACTGCTTTCAAAACTGTTTTTCTTGAGTAGTGCAGAGGTAGGCGGAATTCCCGGTGTAGCGGTGGAATGCGTAGATATCGGGAGGAACACCAGTGGCGAAGGCGGCCTACTGGGCACCAACTGACGCTGAGGCTCGAAAGTGTGGGTAGCAAACAGGATTAGATACCCTGGTAGTCCACACCGTAAACGATGATTACTAGGTGTTGGAGGATTGACCCCTTCAGTGCCGCAGTTAACACAATAAGTAATCCACCTGGGGAGTACGACCGCAAGGTTGAAACTCAAAGGAATTGACGGGGGCCCGCACAAGCAGTGGAGTAT
>OKXZ01000360.1_pt1 | contig 11939 bp, 10 predicted proteins | sample 1608991 | NCBI WGS metagenome assembly OKXZ01 (sample SAMN02675044, study PRJEB24791) | human gut metagenome, SKBSTL002 | isolation source: stool | host: Homo sapiens | place: USA
TTGCAAGTTTATAATAGGCGGCAGAAAAGATAAGAAGGATCAAAACGTTGAAGAGAAGAGTACGCTGAGGAACGTTACAGAGAGAAATGTATACCGGTGCAAGCATTTCATCGCGAACCAGCCGAAGACCACCTCTGAGTGACTTTAATACAGTCCGGTGATTCCGTTACCATCGAATGAAGCGGTTCTGATCAGATGATTTATCCATCAGTAATGTATCAGAACAACCGGGGTGGAACCGCGAGTAATGTTATCTCGTCCCCTACAGTATTTAACCGTACTGTAGGGGATTTTTTTATTCTTTCTTTTACCCCTTCGCAGTACAAAAACCTGTTACTGTTCACTCCGTTCTCAACAACACGCTCCGCGGGATATCAACAGTGAACAGCAACTATAACAAATCCATACTAACGTAAAGGAGATAATCATCATGATCGTAACATTAAAAGACGGCTCAAAAAAAGAATACGCTGAAGCAAAATCCGTAATCGACATTGCTTACGACATCAGCGAGGGACTTGCACGTGCTGCCTGTGCAGGAGAAGTAAACGGAGAAGTTGTAGACCTGAGAACAGTTATTGACAGTGACTGCGAATTAAACATCCTGACAGCAAAAGATGAAAAAGGACTTGCAGTTCTCCGCCATACAGCATCCCACGTACTTGCCCAGGCAGTACAGACCTTATTCCCGGATGCAAAGGTTGCTATCGGACCTTCTATTGATACAGGATTCTACTATGATTTCGACTGCCCTCCATTCTCCCGTGATGACCTGGATGCAATCGAAAAAGAAATGAAAAAGATCATCAAAAAAGGCGCTAAGATTGAACGCTTCACAAAATCAAGAGAAGATGCCATCGCATACTTCCAGGAGAAAAATGAACCATACAAGGTAGAACTTATCGAAGATCTTCCGGAAGGCTCCGAAATCTCTTTCTATTCCCAGGGAGACTGGACAGACCTCTGCGCAGGTCCTCACCTTATGAGCGTAAAGGGTGTAAAAGCATTCAAGCTTCTCTCCTCCTCCAGCGCCTACTGGAGAGGCAGTGAAAAGAACGCAATGCTCACACGTATCTACGGAACAGCTTATGCTTCCAAGGATGAGTTAAAAGAACATCTGGAACAGATGGAAGAAGCAAAAAAACGCGATCACAATAAACTTGGACGTGAAATGAAAATCTTCACAACTGTAGATGTAATCGGACAGGGACTTCCTCTTATCATGCCAAACGGTGTGATCATAATGCAGGAGCTTCAGCGCTGGATTGAAGACGAAGAGACAAAACGTGGCTATGTAAGAACAAAAACTCCGTTAATGGCAAAGAGTGATCTCTACAAAATTTCCGGTCACTGGGATCACTACCGTGAGAACATGTTCCCCGCCATGGAGATGGAGGGCGAGAGCTACGTCCTGCGCCCGATGAACTGCCCCCACCACATGATGATCTACGCAAATCGTCCCCACTCCTACCGTGACCTGCCCATGCGCATCGGTGAGATCGCCCACGACTTCCGCTACGAGTCCTCCGGCACCCTGAAGGGCATCGAGCGCGGCCGTCACTTCTGCCAGAACGATGCCCACCTGTTCTGCACCCCGGAGCAGATCAAGAGCGAGGTCGCAGACGTGTGCAACCTGATCTTTGAGGTGTACAAGGACTTCAACATCACCGATTACCGCTGCGTGCTGAGCCTGCGTGATCCTGCCGATAAGAAGAAGTACCACGACGATGATGCCATGTGGAACCATGCAGAGCAGGCCCTGCGCGAAGTGCTGACCGAGCTGGGCATCCACTTCACCGAGGAGATCGGCGAGGCTGCCTTCTACGGCCCGAAGCTGGACGTGAACGTGAAGCCCGCCGTGGGTGCCGAGTACACCCTGTCCACCTGCCAGCTGGACTTCTGCCTGCCCGCAAAGTTCCACCTGACCTATGTGGACAAGGACGGCTCTGAAAAGACCCCCGTGGTGCTGCACCGCGCAATTCTGGGCTCTCTGGACCGCTTCATGGCCTACCTGATTGAGGAGACCAAGGGCAAGTTCCCCACCTGGCTGGCTCCCACGCAGGTCAAGGTGCTGCCCGTGTCCGAAAAGACGCTGGAGTACGCACAGGACGTGACCGAGAAGCTGTCTGACGCCGGTATCCGCGTTGTGCTGGATGACGACAATCAGAAGATCGGCTACAAGATCCGTGCTGCACAGCAGGTGGACCGCGTGCCCTATATGCTGGTGCTGGGCGCCAAGGAAGCCGAGGCCGGCAACATCTCCGTGCGCGACCGCAAGGGCGAGACCACCGAGATGAGCCTTGAGGACTTCATCGCCAAGGTCACCACCGAGATCCGCACCCGCAGCCTGTAAGGTATAAATGATAAGTGCCCCGGAAACGCCGACAGGCGTTTCCGGGGCACTTTTTTTCACAGCAAAAGCCCCGCTCCCTTGTGCGCAGGAGCGGGGCTTTCGACTTACTGGTGACTCGAACGAAAAAAGGAAAAAGGAAAAGGAAAAAGGAGAACGATCTATCTGTCACGCCGGGCGGCGGGGACTGTGTCGGAGCAGCCGGGCTGCCGCCGCAGCGGGAACAGCGGAGAATTTTGCGGAGGGTTACTCCACATCCTGCAGCGCGGCGTAGTTCTCCTCGCCGGTGCGGATCTTGACCACGCGGGTCACGTTGTAGACAAAGATCTTGCCATCGCCGATATGACCGGTGTACAGCGCCTTCTTGGCGGCTTCCACCACAGCGTCCACGCTGATGCGGGAGACGATGACCTCCACCTTGATCTTGGGCAGCAGGGTGGTATCCACCGGCACGCCGCGGTACTTTTCAGGGGTACCCTTCTGGATGCCGCAGCCCATGACCTGCGTCACGGTCATGCCGGTGACGCCCAGATCATTCAGAGCAGTCTTGAGCTGGTCGAACTTAGCCAGCTTTGCAATGATGGACACCTTATGCATACCGGTGTCGTAGACGCCATCGTGGATCACGGGCTCGCGCACCACCGGCACGGCAGCATCCATCTGCTTTGCCGAAGCCTTGGTGACATCGTCCTCGCCCAGATCGGTGTTCTCGTTGGGGGTCATGGCAGCGGAGTTTGCATCCGAGATGGCAAAGCCTGCATAAGCGGAAGCCAGACCGTGCTCGTGGATGTCCAGACCGTCGATCTCCACCTCGGCGGGCACACGCAGGCCAAGGGTCTTATCAATGATCTTGAAGATGATGAACATCACCACCACAACGTAGACATCCACGCAGACCAGACCCAGCAGCTGGGTGCCCAGCTGTGCCAGACCGCCGCCGTAGAACAGACCGGCATGGGCGGTGTTGGAGCCGGTGGAGAACAGACCCACCGCAATGGTGCCCCAGACGCCGTTTGCAAAGTGGACGGAAACAGCACCTACGGGGTCGTCCACCTTGGCGATCTTATCGAAGAATTCCACGCTCAGCACCACAAGGATACCGGCCACAAAGCCGATGAAGAAAGCGCCAAAGGGGGAGACAGTATCGCAGCCTGCGGTGATAGCCACAAGGCCAGCCAGAGAACCGTTCAGGGTCATGGAGACATCCGGCTTACCGTAGCGCAGCCAAGTGAAGATCATGGTCACGCAGGTAGCAACGGCTGCGGCAAGGTTGGTGTTGAAGCAGACCAGACCGGTCAGGGTCATAGTGGCATCGGTGGACAGGCTCAGGGAAGAGCCGCCGTTGAAGCCGAACCAGCAGAACCACAGGATGAACACGCCCAGAGCACCGGCGGTCAGGTTGTGGCCGGGGATGGCGTGGGGGTTGCCGTCCTTGTCGTACTTGCCAATGCGGGGGCCAAGCATCCATGCGCCCAGCAAGGCGATGACGCCGCCCACATTATGCACGGCTGCGGAACCTGCAAAATCGTGGAAACCCATGCTCTGCAGCCAGCCGCCGCCCCACATCCAGTGGCCGCAGATGGGATACACCACCAGCGAGATGGCGGCGGAGTACACGCAGTAGGCCTTGAAGTTGGTGCGTTCGGCCATGGAGCCGGAGACGATGGTGGCTGCCGTAGCGCAGAACACGGTCTGGAACACGATGTACACCCACAGGGGGATATCCAGACCCAGATGGCTGTAATCGCCCTGAATGAAGGGATCGAAACCGCCGATCAGTGCGCCGGTGCCGCCGAACATCAGGCCGAAGCCGATGAGCCAGTAACAGGGCGTGCCGATGCAGAAATCCATCATGTTTTTCATCAGGATGTTGCCGGTGTTCTTTGCCCGGGTGAAGCCGGCTTCGCATAGGGCGAATCCGGCCTGCATGAAGTACACTAGAAACGCTCCTACGAGCGTCCAGCAGGTGTTGACGGAGCTAAACATACTTTCCTACCTCCTACGGTCGTTTTTTGCACAGGGAGCCCTCTATTCTCTCCGTGCGGCAGTATCCCCGAAAACACAAAAGGCGCTGGCGGAATTGCTTCCGTCAGCGCCTTTGCTTTCGATGGCACGAGTATAGTCTCTTTGTGCAAACCTGTCAAGTATTCATCTCAAGGTTTTACGTTTTTCACAACACGGTGAAACGCTGCCGTGCTAAAGTTTGGCAAATCTTTTGCCTGTCAGCCGTTTTTGCCGTCCTTCGGAGAGCCGGACTTGTCCTTTTCCTTGGCGTTGGCCGGGCGGTGGCCGCCCTCCATCTCCCAGTGCAGCAGCATACTCATCAAAGCGCGCAGCGCAAAGGTAGCCGCCAGCGGCACCACCGACTCCAGATTCTGCAGCAAAAAGGTCTTGGCGATCTCTGCCGACATCAGAAATTCCAGCGCGGTGGTCAGGCCGCTGCTCATTTCATGGTGGAAGTCCCGGTGGTCGTTGAAGAAGGTGGCGCGGACATAGTAAAAAGTGGCCTTGGCCAGACTGGTGATGATGATGAACAGACCCACCACCTCGGCAAGACCGGCGATCATGGGCACTGCAGTTTCCAGAAAGGCATCCAGCAGGTGGGTGAGGTTCAGGTTGAACAGGGTCAGTCCTTGCATGATCTCCTCCGCAGCTTACAGCAGGGTCTTGACGTAAGCGGCCAGCTCCTCGTCCTTGCAGGAGGCAAAGAACAGCTCAGAGAACTTTGCACCCGCCACAGCGCCCTTCAGCAGATCCTGATCGATGCTCTTCAGGCACTCGATGAGGGGCTTGAAAGTGGCGGCGCGCACGCCGTCCAGAATCTTCTTGTTGCGCTGCTCGGGCACAACGCGCTCCTTGGGGTAGCCCTGACCGTGGCCGAAGCCGAACAGCTTCTCAAAGCAGTACTCGAGGTTCAGCTCACCGCCCCAGCCGAAGCCCTTGGCAAAGGGCATGGCAACGGCGTTGCCGTCGTTGACGTGGGCAAAGGTGTAGGCATCCACGGGATCCTCAACGTGGCCGCAGATGACGCCGGGGAAGCTGTTCAGTGCCAGCATGGCGCCCTCACCGGTGCCGCAGCCGGTAACAACGTAGTCCGCAGCGCCGCTGTTCAGCAGGATAGCAGCCAGAATGCCGCACTGCACATAGGTCAGCTGTGCAGCATCGTCGGCGGCGTACATGCCGTAGTTGACCACCTCGTGGCCCATGGGCTCCACCACCTTCTTCAGGGCAGCTTCAATGATGCCGTTCTTGGCGGCCTGACTGTTCTCGTTGATAAGTGCGATCTTCATAACAATGGTTCTCCTTCTTATTTTTCCCTGCGGTGCGCAGGTGTTATACAAAGTCCTCCCGCATGGGGGTAAAGAAATCCAGCATCACGCCGCCCTCCAGACAGACACAGCCGTGCATGACGCCGTTCTGCTTGAGCAGGGTATCGCCGGGGCCTACCTCCCGGGTCTCGTCCCCGATGGTAAAGCGGTATCGCCCGGAGACGATATAGGTGATCTGGGTGTGGGGGTGGCAGTGCATGGCACCCACGCCGCCGGTCTCAAAGGTGTTTTCCACGCACATGGCGTCCTTGCTGTACGCCAGCACGCGGCGCTGCACCCCGGAGCCGCAGGGCTCCGGGGCAACTTCGGCATGGGGCACCCAAGGGATATCCTGATGTGCTTTTTCCATTATAGCATAACATCCTTTCCCGTACAAATGCAAAAGGGACTGCCACACAACGCTGTGCGGCAGTCCCCGGGGTCAGAACTGCGGAGTGCCCTCAGCGTTTACTGGGGCTGCTTGCCGATGTAGGCCAGAATGCCGCCGTCCACATACAGGATCAGGCCGTTGACAAAGTCAGAGGCCTCAGATGCCAGGAACACAGCGGGTCCGCCCAGATCCTCGGCCTCGCCCCAGCGGCCTGCGGGGGTCTTGGCAACGATGAACTGGTCGAAGGGGTGACGGCTGCCGTCGGGCTGGATCTCGCGCAGCGGTGCGGTCTGCGGGGTAGCGATGTAGCCGGGTCCGATGCCGTTGCACTGGATGTTGTAAGCGCCGTACTCGGAAGCGATGTTCTTGGTCAGCATCTTCAGGCCGCCCTTTGCTGCTGCATAAGCAGAAACGGTCTCACGGCCCAGCTCGCTCATCATGGAGCAGATGTTGATGATCTTGCCGCCGCCCTGTGCGATCATGTCGGGGATGATGGCCTTTGCCACGATGAAGGGAGCGTTCAGGTCAACATCGATGACCTGACGGAACTGGGCAGCGCTCATCTCGGTCATGGGGATGCGCTTGATGATACCGGCGTTGTTGACCAGAATGTTGATGTGGCCGACTTCCTCGGTGATCTTTGCCACCATAGCGTTGACGGCGTCCTCATCGGTGACATCGCAGACGTAGCCGTAAGCCTTGATGCCGGCTTCTGCATAGGAAGCCAGACCCTTGTCCACCAGCTCCTGCTTGATATCATTGAACACGATGGTAGCGCCGTTGGCTGCCATAGCCTTTGCAATTGCCATGCCGATGCCGTAGGATGCGCCGGTGATCAGCGCGACCTTGCCGGTCAGGTCAAAGGATTTGGGAGTGCACTGTGCCATAATAAAGTCCTCCTGTCAAAAAACCATATTTTACACGGTGCAAAACCGCACCGTGCTGCTTTGCAAAGCGCGTCGTATCCGGCCGTGCCGGAGTGCGCTCTTACTTGTATACCAGTCTAGCATCCTTTGCAGGAAGTGTCAAGGCACATTCTTGTGAAGTTTTGTTGTACTTTCTTTAGATTTTTGCTTTTCTGCCAAAAAACAATACGCAGAACCGTTGCTTTTTAGCGCAATAGTTTGCGCAGACTGACGCGCCTTGTCACGGTGCACAAGATATTCCGGCTTAATTTGGGCTTGTTGACAAGTTTGGACGACCTTTGTCTTTTACCCCAGCTTTTTCTTCTGCTGGCGTGCCACGATGGGCATCAGCAGGGGGATGGGTACAAGGCGCTGGGCGCTGGTGCACAGCCGCATGAAGGCAGAGGGCACGATGATGGTCTTGCGGTGCATCATGCCCAGCAGAGCTTCCTCCACACACAGCTCCGGCGTGATGCCCCGCAGGGCAAACACCACCCCGGCGTGGTCGTTGAACTCGGTGTCCACCGGGCCGGGGCAGAGGGCGCAGACGTAGACCGGGCTGTGCATCTCCCGCAGCTCCTCAGCCACGCCGCGGGTCATGCTGACCACATAGGCTTTGCTGGCGTAGTAGCCCGCCATATAGGGCCCGCCGGGCAGCAGCCCCGCAGAGGATGCCACATTCAGGATGGTGCCGCCGCCCTGCGCGTGCATCTTGCGCACCACGGCGCGGAACAGCCGCGCCATGGCGGCAACATTCACTTGGATCATCTCTTCCTCGCGGGCTTCCTCCGTTTCCAGAATGCTGCCGCAGACGCCGAAACCGGCGTTGTTGATGAAGATGTCGATGTGCTCATCGGCCAGTACTTCGCACAGGCGGCTGCACTCCTCGGCGCGGGAGAGGTCGGCGGTCTCGATGCGGCATTCCGTGCCGTGGGCTGCGTGCAGCTCCTTGGCGAGAGCCTGCAAACGGTCGGCGCGGCGGGCAGTCAGGATGAGCCGACAGCCCATAGCGGCATACCGGCGGGCGAACTCCCGGCCGATGCCGGAACTTGCTCCGGTGATCCAGATGGTCTTTTGCATGGTGGTTCTCCTTTTTTTCGCCCCAAAACGGGGCTTTCTGTACTTGTTGCCCTTATTTTAGCATAGTTTGCTCGTGCTTTCTATGCAATTTTCGTAAACTATAAAAAGAGTGTCCGGAACACCTGCGGCATCCCGGACACTCTCATAGATTTTATTTCAACAGGTTGTCGTTCTCGAAGTAATCGATCCGCATGGACTTGCGCACCTCGGCCAGCGTAGCAGCGGCAGTCTTTTCGGCATAAGCGCTGCCCTCCTTCAGGATCTCCACCACCTCGGGCAGGCGCTGCTCCCACTCCTTGCGGCGGGTGCGGATGGGCTCCAGCTCAGCCTGCATGACGCTGTTCAGGAACTTTTTCACCTTCATATCGCCCAGACCGCCGCGCTGATAGTGCGCCTTCACCTCGTCCAGATTCTGGTACTCCGGCCAGAACTCGGCAAAGTGCTCGGGGCGGCAGAAGGCGTCCAGATAGATGAACACCGGGTTGCCCTCCACCTTGCCGGGGTCCTGCACCCGCAGGTGGCCGGGGTCGGTATACATGGACATGATCTTCTTCTTGATGTCCTCGGGTTCATCCGACAGGTAGATGCAGTTGCCCAGGCTCTTGCTCATCTTGGCCTTGCCGTCAATGCCGGGCAGACGCAGGCAGGCGGCGTTCTGGGGCAGAACGATCTCGGGCTCTACCAGCGTTTCGCCGTAGACAGAGTTGAACTTGTGCACGATCTCGCAGCACTGCTCGATCATGGGTTTCTGATCCTCACCGGCGGGCACGGTGGTAGCCTTAAAGGCGGTGATATCGGCAGCCTGACTGATGGGGTAGCAGAAGAAGCCCACCGGGATGCTGGCTTCGAAGTTGCGCATCTGGATCTCGCTCTTCACGGTGGGGTTGCGCTGCAAACGGCTGACGGTGACCAGATTCTGGTAGTAGAAGCTCAGCTCGGTCAGCTGGGGCACCATGGACTGGATGAAGATGTGCACCTTGTTGGGGTCCAGACCGCAGGCCAGATAGTCCAGCGCCACCTGCAGAATGTTCTGGCGCACCTTCTCCGGGTTGTCGGCGTTGTCGGTCAGTGCCTGCGCATCGGCGATCATGATAAAGATCTCGTCATATTCGCCGGTGTTCTGCAGCCGCACCCGCTCCTTCAGAGAGCCGACATAGTGGCCAACGTGCAGGCGGCCGGTGGGACGGTCGCCGGTCAGAATAACTTTTTTCATGATGTTCTCCTTTGTCAAGGATTTGACCCCCTCCGACAAGCCTTGCGGCATTGCCAGCTCCCCCAAGGGAGCGCCTTTTCGCCTTACTGCACCGTAAAGCTGCGTGGCAAGAGGTTCCTTTTATACTTTATAGTGTGTTAAGTATAGCCCCCCGGGGCGGTGCTGTCAACAAGGCCGCCGGGAAAAAGAAAAAAGCGATGGAAAATTTCCATCGCTTTGCTGGCGCCTCTTGCCTGACTCGAACAGGCGACACCCTGATTAACAGTCAGGTGCTCTAACCGACTGAGCTAAAGAGGCATCTATATAAAACGGCACATGACCGTTTTACTACTATAAAATGGTGACCCGTACCGGAATCGAACCGATGTTAAAGGCGTGAGAGGCCTCTGTCTTAACCGCTTGACCAACGGGCCATACGTCCATTTTGCATCAGGTGTTCGCACCCGACTTGGCTATTTTAGCATACCGGGTGCCCTTTGTCAACAGCAAATTTTGATTTTGTTTGAAAAAAGTAAATTTTTCCACCGCAGCCCCGGACCGGCAGCAAACACCGCGCCCGCTGCCGTTCTATGCGGCCTTTTATAAAGGAACGATAAAATGGTGAAACCTGAATTCGGATAGTTGACAACGTGGTAAAATGTGGTACTCTTAGGGTGCAAAAAAGCTTTTGAGGAGGGCTTATAATATGGCTATGAAAATGGATCGTCGTGCGTTTTTAAAGACTTCTGCCGCAATGGCAGTGGCAGTATCCATGACCGGGCTGCTGGGCGGCTGCAGTGATGGTGCCGGTGGCACTGATCTGGGTGGTTTTACTGCATCTGCCGTAAAGTGGGATGTAAAGCAGAATCCCCCTGCGCTCAGTGAAGATCAGAGCAAGTGGACGGCAGATGTGATGGTGTGGGTGCGTACCATCAACACGAAGGATTCCGACTGGAATATTGCGGGCGATGCCGTTATGGAACTTACAGTCGATGGCGTTGTTGTTGCAATGCAGGGCGGCGGTCTGCTGACGAATGATATGGTTCTTCAATTCAGCCGCAAGCACAAGGCAAATGAGGACTGGGTCAACTTTAAACTGAACTATAAGCAGAAGAAACTGTACGACGCGATCGTCAATAAGGAAGCTATCGTAAAGTTCAGCATCGGCACGAAAAAGGCTACCGATACCTATACTGCTCTTTATAGCGATGGACTTCCCCTTAAAAAGGATAACGCCCTTGTGTAATCGAACCCAAACAGCCTAATACAGGAGGTGCATTGCTATGATCGACCGCAGAACATTTCTCAAGCTCAGTGCCGGGGCACTGGTGCTGACCGCCGCAGGGGCTTTGACCGGCTGCGGCCAGATGGAGGACACCACCCTTGCAACCGTATCCGTGGGGGATGTAGTCTTTACCTGTGCACTGCCGTTTACCAGTGGCGGTATTAACAAGCAGATTACCTACCGGACAGAATTTACGATTCTGAACAACAGCAGTGAGACCGTGAATATCGCACCGGAGGACATCATCTGCATTTTCCGTGATACGGACGGAACGGAACAGACTCTGAAGTTCAAATGTAAGCCTTTGACGGCTGAACCGCATCAGAAAGCGGTGTACAACGGTGTGCTGCAGTTCTATCTGGAAACAGAGAACGGCGTGGAAGAAAAATACAATACGGGTACTTATGAGCTGCGCGTAAAGTATGCACAGAAAACTGTTGTGTTCTTCTATAACGGAAAGACCGTAACGGGCAGCGTAGAGTAAAACCGAATACACCCCGCCGCCGGGCACTCTTGGAAACAGGAGTGCCCGGCGGCTTTTTGTTTTGTGCTGCATTACCTGTTCTTTACATTGGAGCTGACATTGTGCACAAAGTTTTACGCACTTTTTGCACGTCCATGGTCGCGGCAAGGGCGGCAAAGCGGTAGAATAAGGCCGTTCCCAAGGAAAACACAAAAAGACAGTGCCGGGCGGGCGCCCGGGCTTTTAATGGAGGAAATTCTATCATGAAAAAGATCTCTCGTCGTTCGTTCCTGACCGTTTGCGGTGCAGCTGCTGCGGCTGCTGCCCTGACCGCCTGCGGCGGCTCTGCTTCTTCTGCATCCACCGCTGCTTCTGCTTCCACCACCGCTTCTTCCGCTGCCGGGCAGGCAGCCGGCACCCTGAGCGGCAACGTTGCTACCGGCGGTTCTACTTCCATGAAGAACGTCATTGCTGCCCTGACCGAGAGCTTTGCCGAAGTCGAGCCGGGCGTCACCGTCAGCTACGACCCCACCGGCTCCGGCGCAGGCATCACCGGCGCTACCGACAAGACGCTGGACATCGGCCTGTCCTCCCGCGCCCTGAAGGACGATGAGAAGTCTGCCGTGGACGGGACTGTCGTGGCGCTGGACGGCATCGCCATCGTTGTGAACAAGGACAGCAAGGTCGCTGACCTGACTGTGGAGCAGCTCAAGAAGATGTTCACCGGCGAGATCAGCAACTGGAAGGATGTCGGCGGCGACGACGGCGAGATCGTTCTGGTGGGTCGTGAGGCCGGTTCCGGCACCCGCGATGGCTTTGAGAGCATCGTGGACGTGAAGGACAGCTGCAAGTACGCACAGGAGCTGACCGCTACCGGCGCTGTCATCAGCGCTGTGGAGGCCAATCCTCTGGCCATTGGCTACGCTTCCCTGTCTGCCATCGGCGACACCGTCAAGGCTGTGACC
>OKXZ01000369.1_pt1 | contig 11629 bp, 9 predicted proteins | sample 1608991 | NCBI WGS metagenome assembly OKXZ01 (sample SAMN02675044, study PRJEB24791) | human gut metagenome, SKBSTL002 | isolation source: stool | host: Homo sapiens | place: USA
AAAGCATGGCGCACCGCGCCGTGCTGTGCGCCGCGCTGGCTGTGGGGCGCTCCCACATCACCCATCTGGAATTCAGCAAGGACATCTCTGCCACCCTGTCCGCCGCCGCGCAGCTGTGCGCCGCCGTGGACACCGGCGCGGACGATGCCACTGTGCAGGGGCTTGGGCATTTTCTGCCCCTGACCGCCCCGGTGGACTGCTGCGAAAGCGGCAGCACCCTGCGGTTTTTGATCCCCATCGCCAGCCTGACCGGCCAGCCGGTCACCTTTACCGGACGCGGACGGCTGATGGAGCGCCCGCAATCCGTATACGAAACGTTATATCGCGAGCAGAATCTACGGTTTGAGCAATCTCCCGCTAGGCTGACCGTGGAGGGCGCACTGACCCCCGGGGACTACCGGCTGGCGGGCAACGTGTCCAGCCAGTTCATCAGCGGGCTGCTGTTCGCGCTGCCCTTGCTGCCCGGGGACAGCCAGCTGCACCTCATCCCCCCGGTGGAGAGCCGCAGCTACATCGACATGACCCGCGCTGTGCAGGCCGCTTTTGGGGTGCACAGCCGCTGGCTGGACGAAACCACCCTGCTGCTGCCCGGCGGGCAGCAGTACCACCCCTGCGACTACAATGTGGAGGGCGATTACAGTCAGGCTGCTTTCCCGGCGGTGCTGGGCGCAGTGTGCGGCGGGGTGACCATCACCGGCCTTGCACCGGACACTTTGCAGGGCGATGCCGCTATTCTGGACATCCTGCGCCGGTGCGGCGCGGTGTTCACCCGCAAAGGCGACAGCATCACCTTTGCAAAAGCGCCCCTGCGTGGGGTGGACATCGACCTTGCGGACTGCCCCGACCTTGGCCCCGTGCTGATGGTGCTGGGCCTGCTGTGCAAGGGCACCACCGTCATCCGCAACGCCCAGCGGCTGCGCCTGAAGGAGAGCGACCGCATCGCAGCTATGGAGGCCGAGCTGCGCGCCTGCGGCGGCGTGCTGGAAAGCGACGGCGGCACCATCACGGTGCACGGCTGTGCTGAGCGTCTGCACGCCCCTGCCGCCCCCCTGCACGGCCACAACGACCACCGGGTGGTCATGAGCCTTGCGGTGCTGGCCGCAGCCGCCAAGCTGCCCCTGACCGTGGACGATGCCGAAGCCATCCAGAAGAGCTGGCCCGGCTTTTTTGCAGATGCAGCGCCGCTTGGCGTGGAGGTAGAAGATGCTTGATAAAACAAAACGTTATCTCGTAGTGGGTCTGGGTCTGCTGGGCGGCAAGTACGCGCTGGAGCTGACCCGCGCCGGCTTCCATGTGGACGGCATCAACCGCAGCGAGGGACACTTGCAGTACGCGCTGGAGCACGGCTATATCGCCGGCGGTAAGACCCATGATTTTGAGGATCTTGTCCGGCAGGCCGACCATATCATCTTTGGCCTGTACCCCACCGCGCTGCTGGACTGGTTCCGAACCTACGGTTCCCTGCTCAAGCCCGGGTGCATCTTTACGGATGTTTCCGGCGTCAAGACCGGCCTTGTGGAGCCGGTGCAGGCGCTGTGCCCGGCGGGGGTGGAGTTCATCGCCAGCCACCCCATGGCCGGCCGCGAGACTTCCAGCGTGGAGCACGCCGCCGAGGTGAATTTTGCCCCGGCATAAGGAAGAATAAATCATTAAGCAAAAAAGTCGCTGCACGAATGTGCAGCGACTTTTTTGCTTTTTACCCTACCCGGGTGCAAAAAGCCTCCCGGACGGCGGCTTCCCGTCCGCGGGGGATGGGGATGCGCGCCCCGCTGCGCATCCGTACCTCGCCGGGTGCCAGCAGCTGTACTGCTTCCAGATTGACCACATAGGAGCGGTGCGGCTGCACAAAGCGGCCGTCCGCAAGCAGCGGCTGCGCCACCGCAGAAAAGGGCACCCGCAGCGAGAGGGAGGCTACATCCTCCCCGGTGGTCAGGTGGAAGTGCACGATGTGGTGGGTGCATTCCAGATATTCGATTTCGGCATAGGTCAGCGCCCGCACGCCGTCGGCGGTGGTCACGGTAAGGGTGGGGCCGTATTCCGGCTCCACCGCCCGCTTGAGCAGGGCAGAAACTTCCGGCTGGTGCACCGGCTGCAGCAGATACTGCATGGCGTCCACCCGGTAGGCGCTGTATGCATGGGCCGGGGTGCGGGCCACAAAGGCCAGCGGCGCGCGGCGGCCCCGGCGGCGCAGCTCTGCCGCCGCCGTAAGCCCCTCGGGCCGGGCTACCGCCGCAAGCTCGATGAGGTACAGCTCGTACCGCAGCCCGGCGGCATCCTGCTGCAAAAGCGCTTCCGGGCTTTGCAGCTGCTCCACGATGCAGGCGTCCTCCCGCCGGGCGAAGAACTCTATGCACTGGTGCTCCAGCCTGCTGCGCAGCGCCCCGTCCGGGCTGCAGATCGCAATGTGAAAGATCATGGTTTGGTTTCCTTTGCAGGGTAGACGATTTGGAATGGCCTCCGCGTTGCTCTGGCCATCATCAGCGGAAAAATCATCTTAAATCAAGCAATTCCGGGCAGACTGCGGTCTGCCCGGAATTGCATTTTTACGGCAAGAGTCAGGACGGCAAGCGGCAGCTGACTTTTGTTCTTTTTAGCATTAGCAGCCGATGGCAGCGCACTTCTCGGCCAGCCATGCGCGCTCGTCCTCGGTCAGGCGGGGTGCCAGCTGCTCGAACACCTTGCGGTGATAGTCGTTCAGCCAAGCGATCTGCTCCTTGTCCAGCACGCCGGGCACGATGGGAGAGGTGGCGATGGGCACAAAGGTGAGGGGACGGAAGGCAAGGAAGGTACCGTACTGGTTGTCGGCCTTGTGGTAGCACTCGATCTCGTTCTCGATGCGGATGCCCACCTCTCCGGCCTCGTACACGCCGGGCTCGTCGGTGACGATCATACCCGGGCGCATCAGGGTGGTGTTGCGGCCGTTCAAAGCGTGGGGACCCTCATGGACGTTGCCCACAAAGCTGACGCTGTGGCCGGTGCCGCAGCGGTAGTTGATGAGGTGGCGCCACAGCGGCTCGCGGGCGATGGTGTCCAGCATATGGCAGTCGCAGTAATCCAGCCAGACAGCCTTGGCAATGTCGATGTGGCACTGCAGCGTCCAGGTATAGAACAGCCGCTCGTCCTCGGTCAGTTCGCCCAGCGGGTAGGTGCGGGTGATATCGGTGGTGCCGTCCAGATAGGTAGCGCCGCTGTCCACCAGCAAAAAGCCCTTGCGCTGCAGAACGGCGTGATCCTCCGGGGTGGCGTGGTAGTGCATCATGGCTGCGTTGCCGCCGTAGGCTGCAATGGTGCCAAAGCTTTCCACAAGGAACTTATCGTCTGCGCTGCGGTACTTGTGCAGGATCTCGTCCACGGTCAGCTCGGTCAGCTGTTCGCCGGAAGCCAGACGGTTCTCCAGTTCGATCTGGAACCGCACCATAGCCACGGCGTCCCGCAGATGGGACTCGCGCAGGTGTGCCAGCTCCACCTCGTTCTTCACGCCCTTCATGGCAAGCAACGGGTCGGCGGCGTCCTTCACGGTCAGGGCGGGGTTGTTTTCCAGCACCTGATACACGGCGTAGTTCACGGTGGCGCTCTCGGCCAGAACAGTCTGCGGCTCGGTCTCGGCGGCCATCCCGTCCAGAATGCTGTCGTAGTCGGCCAGCGTTACGCCGTTGGCTTCCAGCTCTGCCTTAGCCTCCGGGGTGACCCGCGCCTGATCGATGAACAGCACGGCGCGATTCGGGGTAACATAGCAGTAGGCCATGGCGTAGGGGGTGCACTCGATATCCATGGCGCGCAGGTTCAAAAGCCAAGCCAGATTATCCAGCTTGCCTACCAGCTGGGCGGTGCAGCCCTGCTCCTTCAGCTTGCCGCGCAGCTGCTCCAGCTTTTCCGCCGGGGAGAAGCCAGCGTACTCCTTGGGCAGGATCCATGCCGGGGTAGCCGGGCGGGCAGGGCGGCCCTCCACCCACAGCTCGTCCTCCAAGAACAGGGTTTTGATGCTGCCGTGCTTGGGCTCCAGCTCTTTTTTCAGGTTGTTGACCAGTGCACAGTTGGCGGTCAGACCGCACAGACCCAGCGTGCCGCCCTCGGGCAGCACCTTGCCGCAGTATTCCTCGGCGGTGGGCACGCCCGGCTCGCCCATGCGCATCAGCTGGATCTCGGTGCCGGCGATCTCTTTCTCTGCCTGCACAAAGTACCGGCCGTCTGCCCAGACGGCGCTCTCGGTCATGGTGACCACAAAGTTGGAGTTTTCGCCGTGGAAGCCGGAGAAGTAGGTCAGGGAGGTGTAGTGGTCGGGCAGATACTCGCTGGAATGCGGATCGCCCACCGGGATCAGATAGACGTCCACGCCGTTTGCCTTCATAGCGGCACGCAGCGCGGCCAGACGCTCAGGAACTGTGTTCATACTCATAACAAAAGCCCTCTTTCTGTCATTTGCCGGAAAAACGTCCGGCGGCGATGGTTTGCTGCTGCTATTGTATCATTCTGCGGGAAAGAATGCAATGCGGGGGCAAAACTCCCCCCAAAACGCCGTCAATTTGCAAAAAAAGTTACAATTTTTTCTTGAAAAAGGCCGGTTTTCCATTGACAGCCTTGTTATAATAGAGGTGTAGTATTTTTGGGTCAGCACTCTGCGACCCTTTGCGCTAACAATTGCGAATATTGCGATAAAAAGAAAGAGGCATTTGGAACATGACTAAAATCGATATCTTCTCCGGCTTCCTTGGCGCCGGCAAAACTACTTTGATCAAAAAGCTGATCACCGAGGCCTTTGCAGGCCAGCAGGTGGTGCTGATCGAGAACGAGTTCGGCGAGATCGGCATTGACGGCGGTTTCCTGAAGGAAAGCGGCATCCAGATCAACGAGCTGAACGCAGGCTGCATCTGCTGCTCTCTGGTGGGCGATTTCCGCACCGCGCTGCAGCAGGTGGTGGAGCAGTACCACCCCGACCGCATTGTCATTGAGCCGTCCGGCGTGGGCAAGCTGAGCGATGTGACCCGCGCCGTGGAGGGCGTGGCTGAGCATCTGGACGTGCAGTTGAACAGCTTTGTCACCGTGGCCGATGTGAACAAGGTCAAGATGTATATGAAGAACTTCGGCGAGTTCTACGATGACCAGATCAGCCATGCAAGCTGTATCCTGCTCAGCCGCACCCAGACCGCCAGCGAGGAAAAGATCGCCGCTGCCGTGGCAATGCTGCGGGAAAAGAACCCCACTGCCACCATCGTGACCACCGCATGGGATCACCTGACCGGTGAGCAGATTTTGAAGGCCATGTCCACCAAGGACGACTTCAAGGCCGAACTGATCGCCATGGCTGCCAAGGCAAACGAGGAGCACGCCCACGAGGACGAGGAAGAAGAGCACGAGCATCACCATCATCACGACGATGAGAACGGTGTGTGCAGCTGCGGCCATCATCATGACCACGATGACGATGATGACGACGAGGATGAGCACGAGCATCATCATCACGACCATGACGAGCACGATCATGATGACCATTGCTGCTGCGGCCACCACCACGATCATGACGATGATGACGACGAGCACGAGCATGAGCATCACCATGACCATGACCATGACGAGCATGACCACGACCACGAGGAGCACGAGCATCACCACGACCATGACGGTCATTGCTGCTGCGGCCATCATCATCACGACCACCACGCCGACGAAGTGTTCACCAGCTGGGGCGTGGAGACGGCCCGCAAGTTCACCAAGGCCGAGGTGGAGCACGCCCTCACCGAGCTGGATACCGGCAATTACGGCATGATCCTGCGCAGCAAGGGCATCGTGGACGGTGGCGCAGACGGCTGGCTGGAGTTCGATTATGTGCCCGGCGAGTGGGAAGTGCGCAGCCGCAGCGCAGACGTGGGCGGCAAGCTGGTGGTCATCGGCTCCAAGCTGAACGAGACCGCCATCGCCCAGCTGTTCGGCTGCTGAGAACCCCATTATTGAGAGAAGGAGCAACCATTTATTATGGCAAAAGAGATCCCGGTCTACCTGTTTGTGGGCTTTCTGGAAAGCGGCAAGACCAAGTTTATTCAGGAGACCTTTGAAGACCCCAATTTCGACTCCGGCGACAAGACCCTGCTGCTGATCTGCGAGGAGGGCGAAGAGGAGTATAACGAGAAAAAGTTCGCCTTCCCCGGCGTGACCGTGAAGGTGCTGGAGGATAAGTCTGAACTGAACCCCCAGAACCTTGCAAAGCTGGGCAAGGAAGCAGACGCAGGCCGCGTGGTCATCGAGTACAACGGCATGTGGCTGCTGCAGGATTTAGCGGATGCCCTGCCCGAGAACTGGCTGGTGTACCAGTGCATTGCCACTGCCGACGGCACCACCGCCCTGACCTACGCCCGCGACAACTCCATGCGCAGCCTGATGCTGGACAAGATCGCCCGCAGCGAGCTGATCGTATTCAACCGCGCCGAAGCCGTGAACAACGACGACGCCCGGCAGGAGCTGCACAAGCTGGTGCGGCAGGCCTCCCGTAAGTGCGATATCGCCTACGAGTTCAAGGACGGCAGCGTAGCCTACGACGATATCCCCGACCCGCTGCCCTTTGATATCAACGCCGACCCCATCGACATCCCGGATGACGATTTCGGCATCTGGTACATGGACTGTCAGGATGAGCCCCAGAAGTACACCGGCAAGACGGTGCGCTTTCTGGCACAGGTCTGCCAGACCAACCGCGCCGGCAAAAACAGCTTTGTGCCCGGCCGCTTTGCCATGACCTGCTGCGTGCAGGACATCCAGTTCGTGGGCTTCCCGTGCAGCTACGATGGTTACAAGGCGCTGGAACAGCGCGCTTGGGTGCGGGTGACCGCAAAGGTGGGGTACAAGTTCCACAACATCTACCGGGGCAAAGGCCCGGTGCTGACCGCCGTGTCGGTAGAGCCCGCCGAAAAGCCCCTGGAAGAGGTCGTAACGTTCTCTTAACGTTTCTGTATTACAAGGAGGTTCTGGTATGAAAACTCTGTTCCGTATTCTTGGCACGGCTGCTGCCGTGGCCGTCACCGGCGCTGCCATCGTGGTGCTGGACAAGATCCTGAACCAGAAAGACCCGCTCCATGTGGAGGAGGTCGAGTTCCCGGAGGAAGCCGAAAAGGACGCCGAGGAGGCCGAAAAGACCGCCGATGCCTACGCGGAAGCCGAAGCCAAGGAAGAAGCAAAGGCTGCCGATGCCGCCGCAGAAGCTGCCGAAGAAACCGCACCGGAAGCCCCTGCTGAGAACGCACCCCAGACCCAGCCGGAGACCGCCGAAGAGCGCCCTGTGTACGACCCCGAAGCCCCGAACGCCAACCCCGTAGAGGCCGGCCCCGCTGTTGCCCCCAAGGACGAGAACGGCAAGATCGACGTCACCAAGATCGCCGATGCCAACGACTTCGGCGACTGGGAAGAGCAGGGCTGCAAGGGCTGAGAAAACAGCATGATCCCCGCATAGACGCGGATATCAGCTCCCCCGAAAGGGGGAGCTTTTTTATGCTTGCAAAATGCCGCGCAGTTCACTATACTGGAAGAAAAAACACCGATGGAGGGCAGCACCATGGCATACACCGATGATTGGGAAAGCTTGATGAACGGCGTGTTCGGCGCGGGCGGCAAACTGAAGTTCGGCGGCGCGCAGCCGCAGCCGGAAAAGCTGCAGCCCGAAAAACCGGCGGGCAGCGGCCTGCCGGACCTGAACGCGGCGCTGCTGGAACAGCAAAAGCAGCTGGACGAATTGCTGAAGCAGCAGAACGCCCGGCTGAAGGCGCAGGATGCAGGGGTGCAGACGGCGCTGGAGGACAGCCGCCAGATGCTGCGGGATATGGAAGCGGACGGCCTGCTGGCCAAGGGCACGGCAGACACAAAGCCGGAGCAGCTGGGCAGCTTTGAAGGCCTTGCCGCTGAGGTAAAAAAGACCGTCCTCGGGCAGGACACTTTTGTGGACAGCGTGGTGCGGGCAATGCGCCGCCCCTTTGTGCTGGGCACCGAGGGCGCAGCCGCCCGCAACGTGATCCTGCTGTGGGGCGCTCCGGGCACGGGGCGGCACTTTGCACTGGCCGAGACTGCCCGCATCATGGCAGCGCGGGGGCTTTTGCAGAGCGACCGGATGGCGGTGATAGACCTTGCACTCTACCCCGACCCCGGCGCGGAAAAGCTGTTTTTGCAGGACCTTTACGCCGCCCTGCACGCCCCGGGCGAGATCGTGGTGTTTGAGCACTACGAGAGCTGCCACCCCGGCTTTCTGCGCATCCTCTCCGACCTTGCGGTCAAGGGCAGTGCGCCCTTGTCCAGCCGGTATCTGGTGAACAAAGAGGGCATTCTGGTGGAAGCCGGTACAGCGCTTGCCCCCGGCGCAGTGAGCCGCATCGACCCCTGCGGCAAGTACCTGATCTTCTTCTCCCGCAAGGGATGGGAGGCGCTGGCAGATAAATTCGGCGCGTCCTTTGTGGCGGCGGTAGGGGATGTGTGCCAGACCGCCCCCTTCACCCCGGAAGCATTGGCTGCACTGGCGGCGCAGCAGCTGAACGCGCTGGCGCAGCGGGTGCACAGCCGTCTGGGACTGACCCTTGCCGCCGGGGCAGAGGTGCGGGACTATGTGGCGGCGCAGTGCTCCAAGGAAAAGGGCGCAGAGGGGCTGGCAGATTGCTGCGAGCGCATCTTCCGGGCTCTGAGCGAGTACTGCTTACAGACCGATGCAAAACTTTCCGGCACGGTGGCGCTGACCGCCGCGCCCGAGGGGCTGCAATTTGCGCTGAACGGTGCCGCCCCGGCAGACCTGTTCAGCCTGCTTCCGACGGCCTACACCGGCGCGGTGGAGCAGATCCGCGCCGAGCTGGATGCGCTGGTGGGGCTTGCCCCGGTCAAGGAGTATGTGTTCGGTCTGGCAGACAATTTACAGGTGCAGCAGCGCCGCGCAGCGGCGGGCTTCAAGACCGCAAGCCTGTCCATGCACATGATCTTTACCGGCAACCCCGGCACCGGCAAGACCACCATTGCCCGGCTGGTGGCAAAGTACCTCAAGGCCATCGGCGCGCTGGGGGGCGGGCAGCTGGTGGAGGTGACCCGCGCCGACCTTGTGGGGCGCTACACCGGCCACACTGCCCCGCTGACCAACAGCGTCATCGAGAGCGCACTGGGGGGCGTTTTGTTCATTGACGAGGCATACAGCCTGTACCGCGGCCAGCAGGACAGCTTTGGGCTGGAAGCCATCGACACCCTTGTAAAGGGCATGGAGGATCACCGGGACGAGCTGGTGGTCATCCTTGCGGGCTACACCAAGGAGATGGAGGTGTTCCTCACCGCCAACAGCGGCCTTGCCAGCCGCTTCCCCAACAAGATCGAGTTCCCGGACTACACTGCAGACGAGCTGCTGGACATCACCGCCGTACTGGCAAAGGGCAAGGGCTACCGCCTTGCCGAGGGCTGCACCTTCCCGCTGCTGGGCTACTATAAGCGCCGTCAGGCGCTGGACAGCCGTACCGCCGGCAATGGCCGTCTGGCGCGCAACACGCTGGAAAAGGCCATTTTCAATCAGAGCCGCCGCCTCATCGCCGAGCCCGCCGCTCCTCTTGACCTCATCCAGCCCAGCGATCTGGAATTTGAGGAATAAGGAAAAATTGATAGGAAAAAGGGTTCCGGAAACGCCCGCAGGCGTTTCTGGAACCCTTTCTGTTTATTCATGCTGCTCCGCCAGCCCCTGCAGCATCTCGTGCAGCTGGGCGCGGACGGCGGCGGGGGCGGTAACCTCTACCTTGCCGCCAAAGCCGCACACCCAGCCGAAAAACTGCTGGCTGACGCAGATGGGCACGTCAAAGTGGAAGTGCTCCGCGTCCTCCGGGCAGAACACCGGCTCGCGGCCAAAGCGCTCCCGCATGACCGGCTCAAGGTCGGCAGCGCACCGCAGGGTGACCCGGTACTCGGTGCCGCCGAACATATTAAAGTGCTTGCGCAGGTAGGCGGGCAGGTCGAAGGTGCGGAAGAACTCCTTGCCCCGGCGCGGCTCGTCCAGCACCAGCACCCCGGCCATCCGGTCCACCCGGTAGTGGCGCACCGGAGGGGCTTTTTCGTCCTGATAGGCAATGAGGTAATAGCAGCCGTTTTCCCACGCAAGCTGCCACGGGCTTACGGTGCGCACGGCGCTGCTGCCCTTGTAGCGGAACTGCACCAGACACCCCCGGTTGATGGCGGTGTGCAGGGCGTCGATGCTGTACAAAAGAGTCTGGCTGTCGGTCTTGGGGCGGCCGTCCACATACACCTGACGCTGCAGCTGGGTGCCCTCGTAGTCGGAGCAGAGGGCTTCCAGCTTGTGGATGATGCGCTTGCTGGTGCGCGCCGAGATGACGCTGCTGGACTGTACCGCGTCCACCAGCAGCTTCAGCTCCGAAAGCTCGAATGCACGGCTGGCCATCCAGTACCCGCCGCCGCGCCCGCGCTGCAGCTGGATGTCGTAGCCCAGACTGCGCAAGGTGTCGATATCGCTGTAAATGCTCTTGCGCTCGGCCAGAATGCCCTGATTTTCCAGCAGCTGCACCAGCTGGGGCACGTTCAGGCGGTGGTTCTCGTCGGTGCGCTGCTCAAGGATGCGCAGCAGCGTTACCAGCTTGGATTTCTGTCCTTCCTGCTTGGGCATGGGGCAATACCTCCGTCACGGTTTATTCCGGCAGCTTTTTGTCAAAGGCGGCGCGGCGCTGGGTGGAAAGGCGGAACATTTCTTCCAGCTTGTCCCGGTCGTCTGCCACAAGGGCGGCGCGCATTTCCTGCAAAGCAGAATCGAACTGGTCGATCTCGCTGATCAGGTTCTGCTTGTTCCACAAAAACAGCTCTGCCCACATTTTATCGTTGATGCGTGCAATGCGGGTCAGATCCCGGAAGGAGTCGCCGGTGTACTCGCACAGCGAGGAGTTGTCGTTGGCGCACATCAGGCTGACGGCAATGGCATGGCAGAGCTGGCTGACGTAGCCGATCATGTGGTCGTGCTCGGCGGGGGTCAGCACGCTGATGCGCTTGAAGCCCAGCTCCGCGGCCAGGTCGCGGCACCAGTCGATGCCCGCCTGGCTGTTCTTTTCCGTCGGGGTGATGATGAAGTTTGCGGGGGCAAAGTTGACCTCGGCGCTGTGGGCGATGCCGCTCGTCTCGCGGCCCGCCATCGGGTGGCTGGCGATAAATTCCACACCCTCCGGCAGGGCGGCCTGCACCGGCTCGACCACACCGCGCTTGACGCCGGACACATCCGTGACCATCGTGCCGGGGCGGATGAGTTGGCCGTACTGTTTGACCCAGTCCAGCAGCACGGTGGGGTAGAGGCCGAAGATGATGTGGTCGGCCTGCGCAACGAGATCCTCGAAATCGTGGGTCTTGCCGCTGGCGATATAGCCGTGCTCTAGCGCGTACTGCAAATGCCCCTCGCTGCGGTTGATGCCGTCCACATGGAACCCGGCCCTGCTCAGCTCCAAGGCGTACTTGCCGCCCAGCAGGCCCAGGCCCACAATGAGATAACGCTTTGATTTATCCAACATGTTCCACCTCCGCGCCCAAAGGCTTGATGGCTTCCAGAAAATCCGGCCAGCTCTTGGCAACGGCCTCGGCCCCGCTGATGGGCAGGGCCAGCCCGGCGGCCAGCGCCAGCACCGCAAGGCTCATCACCACG
>OKXZ01000379.1_pt1 | contig 11239 bp, 8 predicted proteins | sample 1608991 | NCBI WGS metagenome assembly OKXZ01 (sample SAMN02675044, study PRJEB24791) | human gut metagenome, SKBSTL002 | isolation source: stool | host: Homo sapiens | place: USA
AGCGCGGGCGCGGCATCGAAGTCCGTCCCGCTCTCCACCTCTTCGCGCGTCAGCCAGCGGCGGTCGGCGAAGGTGAATTCGAGTTTGTTGCGGTAAAACCGGGTCTGCTCCGAACCCAGACAGGGCGCGATCTGCGGCAGTGCGATCTTGCCGATGCGCGTCAGTTGGTCGCGCACCTGCTCGGTCTTGAAACGCAGTTGTTCGGCGTAGGGCAGATTCTGCCACTTGCAGCCGCCGCAGACCCCGAAATGGGCGCAGAACGGCTCTTCGCGCAGCGGCGAGCGCTTCACATAATTGACGACGAAACCTTCCATATACCGGCGGCGCTTGGAGCGGATCTGCACATCGACCACGTCGCCCGGCACGGTCATCGGCACAAAGACCACCACGTCATTGTAACGCCCCATCGCCTTGCCTTCGGCGGCCAGCGTCGTTATCTCAAGCCCCTCAATCAGGGGATAATTCGCTTTCTTTCGAGCCATATCGCATTCGGATTTAGAACGCAAAGGTACGAATTTTCCGCTATGCGCCGCCCGTTTTCCTGGTTTTGGCACGTTCGCGCACCCGTCCCAGCCAGAAACCGATGCCGAACGGCACGCCCAGCATGATGACGGCGAAAAGCACGATCCAGGCGAGGAGCTTGGCCACCAGAGCCGGTACCCGGTCCATCGCATTTTGTACCGCCGCATCGACCGCCTGCTGCGCCTGATCGACCAGCGCTTTGCGCTCGGCCGAAATATAACCCTGCAACTCCGCACGCTGGCGGTCGAGGTCGGCAAATGCGTTGTCCACGGCACCGTTCAACGTTTCGATGAGCGCTGCGACTTCGGTATTCAGACTTTTGCCCATATAATCGGCGATCTGCGGCAGGTGCTCCATGACCGTCACGATGCGGTCGAAATTACGCTCCAGGCTGTCGAGCTGCCGCGTCAGCCGGTTGCGGACGCTGTCCTGCTGCATCTGCAACTCGAAAATATCCTTCGACCAGCCGATGCTATTGACCATCTGCTCGGACTGGCCGCCGAAACGGTCGCCCAGATCGGCGATCACATCGGAGATGGAGCCTACGTTATACTGCGTTTCCACGCCTTTCGACTGGAGAAATTCGATCCAGGGCAGGGTCGTATTGACCGGAGTGAACTGCGACCCCGTGACGGGATTCGCCTGCATATAATTCCCCACGAACTCCTGCATCAACGCGAACTTCTCCGGCGCAAGCAGGGTCGAAGCCAGGTGTTCGGCTTTCTTGTCCAGACGCGCCACGACCTTGCGCACGAGCGGCGTCTGCCCGGCGAAAAGCAGCGAATCGGGCAGGCGGCGGAAAGCGCTGTCCATGCGGACGCAGAGCAGCCAGGTGTCGATGAGCGCCACGTCGGGGTTGGACTGCATGACGGCGGTAACGGCGGCCCGCGTCGCCTGCATCTTCCACCGGATCGCCCGGATCCGCACCGGAATCTCCGACGATGCGGCCGCGACCGAATCGGCCGTGCGGGCGATCTCGTCCGCCAGGTCGTAATAAAATCCCCGGGTCATCATCCGGGTATTGGCCTCCGAAGCCGGAAGCGGCGGGTTGCCCGTATCGACCGACACCTTGAGCAACGAACAGCTTCCGAACGACAGCAGCACGGCGACCGCCGCAAAAATTTTCAGTAAACGTATCTTCATTCTTCTCTCTGTTTTGACTTTCAACAAATTACTGTTCCAGGACCTCTGCGCCCGCTCCGGCAGCGCCGTTTCTTTCCGGCGCTCCGGTTCCAAAAATAGCGATTATCCGCGAAATATCGCTATATTTGTACCTTAAATAAATTTCACATATCATGAAAATCGCCTGCCTGACTTTCAATCCGATACAGGAGAACACCTACGTCGTTTGGGACGACACGAAGGAGTGCGCGGTCATCGACGCCGGAAATTCCACCCCCAAAGAAGATGCCGCACTCGACGGTGTACACATCGCCGAAGCCCATGGGCGTAGCGGTGCCGCCCAGCAGACGCATCATTTCCACGTTGGTGGGCGATTGCTGCACGCGGATCTTCAGACCCTTCAGGTCGGAGGGCTGGTTGATGGGGGTCTTGATGGTGTAGAAGTTGCGGGTGCCGGCATCCAGCCATGCCACCGTTTCCAGACCGGCCTTGGAAGTGGTCTTGAAAATGGGGTCCGTCACCTCGGGGTCGTCCATCGCCTCGTGGTAAGCTTCTACGCTGGAGAACAGGTAAGGCAGGTTGAAGATTTGGTATTTGGCACTGAAGGTCTCCATGATGGCAGTGGACGCCACCACAAAGTCGATGGCACCGGTCTGGGTCAGCTGCACCATTTCGGTCTGGGAGCCCAGCAGCTCGCTGGGGTACACCTCCACGCGGTACTTGTCGCCCAGCTTCTCGTTGATGTAGTTGGCAAAGGCTTCCAGTCCCAGATGATCCGGGTGGGTCTGGGACTGCACATGGCCGATGCGCACGATCTTGCGGTCGTCACCGGAGCCGGCACCGCAGCCGGTAAGCATCATGCTGCTGGTCAGTGCCGCTGCGCCCATCAGCGACAGAAACGTTCTTCTCTTCATGAATGGCATCCTCTCTTTTCGCGTTCTTTCTATGATTATATTTTAACAACTCGTTCATTTTTGCGAAACCGGATTATTTTGTGAAACGCAGTACGATTTTGTCTTTGTTGTATCCAAGTACAATTTTTGTGTTTTTTGGACGAAAGAAACTGGCAAAAATAAAAAAGCACTCGTTCCTCTCCTGCCGGCAGGTAGGAAAGAACGCGTGCTTCCTATATCGAGTTATCCCTGTACCGCTTTTTCCGCTGCGGCTACGCGGTATTCCGAAGGGGTCTGGCCGGTCAGGCGCTTGAACACCCTTGTAAAATAGTTGGCGTCGCTGTAACCCACAGCAGCACCGATGTCCTTCAGGCTCAGGCGCGGGTCCAAAATCAGCTGGCGCGCCTTGTTCACCCGATATTCGTTCAGGTAGGCCGAAAAGTTTACCTTAAAGCACTGCTTGAACAGCTTGCAGAAGTAGGCGTCCGAGTAGCGCAGCGCGGCGGCGGCATCCTGCATGGAGATATCCTCCCCATAGTGGGCGTCGATAAAGCGGCTGATCTCGGCCCGGATGATGGCGGTACGCATATCCTCGTCATCTTCCCGGCGGAGGGGCTCTGCAGGCGCAGGGGGCTGTGCCGGGCGGGCAGGCAGCGGCACCGACACCTGCCGGATGGCATCCTCCACCGCGAATACCAGTTCCTGCTCGTTGTAAGGCTTGAGCAGATAGTCCAGCGCCCGCACGGAGATCGCCTGCCGTGCATAGTCGAACTTATCAAAGCCGGTCAGGAACAGGATGGCGCAATTTCTGTCTGTTTCTCGGATCTTGCGCGCCACCTCCAGCCCGGTGAGACCCGGCATTTCAATGTCCAGCACAGCCACCTGCGGCGCTTCGCGGGCAAAAATTTCCAGAGCCTCTCTGCCGTTTTTTGCTTCATACAGGCTTATCAGATCTCCCAGATACTTCTGCAAAGTCCGGCACAGTACCTTGCGCTCGATCAATTCATCCTCTGCCACCAGCAATTTGCACTTCACGAGAGCGTCTCCTCCTTTTCTTCCGGCTGCTGCGTCTGCGGGAGCTCAAACCGCACCACAGTACCGTGACCTGCGCGGCTGTATACCTGCATTTTACCGCCCGGATACAGCATCCCGATGCGGCGGGAAATGTTGCCAAGGCCAATGCTGCGTCCGGTCTGCTCGCTCTGCGCAATTTTAGTTTGCACAGCGTCCAGTTCCTCTGCGGTCATTCCCTTGCCGTTGTCCGCGACCGTGAGCACCAGCACCTTGCCCTGCATCCATGCCCGCAGCAGGATGCGTCCGCCTTCCTCGCGGGACTTGAGCCCATGCGAGTAAGCGTTTTCCACCACCGGCTGCAGCATAAAGGACGGCACCAAAACCGCCGCAGGCTGCACCCGGATGTTTTTTTCAACGGTAATGCGTCCGTCGAACCGCATTTGCTGCAAATAAATGTAGTCCTCCAGCCCATCCAGTTCCTCCTCCAGCGTGATCTGCTGGCGCTTGGTGCGCAGGTTGTGCCGGAACAAACTGCCCAAATGCACGATCATCTGGTCGGTGGTGGAAGCATCCTCCAGCCGCGCCATGCAGGAGATCATGTTCAGGGTGTTGAACAGAAAATGCGGATTCACCTGACTTTTAAGCACCTCCAGCCGGGTGTGTTCCAGATCTTTTTCCAGTGCAAGGTTCCGCACCTCTTCCCGGTGCAAGGCCTGCTGCGTGGTCAGTTGCTGCGCCATGGCGTGCTTCATCTGGTTAAAGGTTCCCGTCAGCCGCCCCACTTCGTCGCTGCTTTTCACCGGAAGATCCGGGCTTGAAAAATCGCCATCGGCAATGCTGCGGGAGGCCTGCGCCAGCCGCAGCAGCGGACGCACCACCGCGCGGCTCAGCACCCGGATGAGCAGTAGCACCAGCACTGCCGCCGTCAGGAACAGCCCCAGATACAGCCACGGCAGATGCCGGATGTGAGCCGCCGTGCTGCTGTAAAGGGCGTTTTCCTGTTCCAGCGTGGCCTGTGTCAGACGTAGCGCATACTCGGCAAGGTAGTCCTGCAGCGCCATCACATGGTACATCTGTTCAATGTAGGTATCTGCCGAGGGGGAAAGCTGCAAAAAGGCATCCCGCTCCTGCCGATAGCCCGCATACCCTTGCAAAAGATTCCATGTGCGGGCATAGCGCTCTTCACCAATGCGGACGTAATCGAAGGGCAGGGCCGCAAGGCTCTGCTCGGAAGCGGTGCAGGCGGCGGCATAGGCCTGCTCCGTTTCAGAAGTAGGCTGACGCACATAGCGTGCAAAGGCCTGTGCTTCGTCCTTGAGGGCGTTTTGCACCGTGTAGCAGACGGCGTTGTCGGCCAGCAGCGTATCAAAGGAGCGTACCGTCCACTGACCTGCCATGGTAGCAATGCCGGTGGAAAGCATGGTGACCAGCAAAATCGCGGCAAGCCATGCCGTGACCTTGCGGCGCAGGGATATACCGCCCTGCGCGGTTTTGTTCCGTGCCATACGCTTTCCCTCCTGTCCTTGCAGCACCCGGCCTTTTTTATAAGTATAATGATCTTCCGTGGAAAGTGCAACTGCAAAAAAGCACCGGTTTTCGCAAGGGAGCCGGTGCTTGCAGGCAATGTGCCAGGCTGTCAGCGGGTCAACAACTCAAAATGATTCCGCTTGGTGACCAGCAGCCCTTCCTTTTGCAGCTTGGAAAGCTCTGCCGACATGGCGGCGCGTTCCACGCAGAGAAAATCCGCCAGCTGCTGACGGTCAAAGGGGATGTCAAAGGAAAGGGAGGACTGCCGGATGGATTCGGCGGACAGGTAGGACAGCAGCTTTTCCCGGGTGGTTCGCTTGCTGACATGGGTGATCTTATCGTTAAAAAGCAGTATTTTGTTTGCCAGAACGCTGACCAGATTGCGGATGAGTTTCTGGTGATGGTCGCAGGCGGTGGGGCAGGCGGTGAGCAGCCGCTTGACGTTCAGCAGCAGGATCTCGCAATCCTCCTCTGCCACCACGCTGATGTTCAGGATGGCACCGGGGGTGGCGGCGTAAGGCTCCCCGAAAAAGTCTCCGGTATTGCACTTGGACAGGATATTGCGGTGTCCCCAAAAATCCTCCTGTATCACAAGGGTGGAGCCGGACAACATGAGTCCCATGACCTCCGTGGAATCTCCGGCACGGAAAATGTAGGAGCCCCGGGGACGGGTGATTTTCGCTGCACTGACACAGTGCAGGATGGACAAAATCTCATCATCGCAAAGCCCGGTAAAGAAGGGGCAGCTCCGCAGAACAGGCAGATATTTTTGCATAAATGCTCTCCTTGTTGGAATTCAAACATACAAGATGGCTTTAGTATACTATAATAAACCTGCAAATGCAAAAAAACCACAACAGGAGAGTATAGATATGATTCGGAAGATCATCCATATTGACGAAGAAAAATGCAACGGCTGCGGCTTGTGCGCAACCGCCTGCCATGAGGGAGCCATTGATATCATCAACGGCAAAGCAAAGCTGGTGCGGGAAAATTTCTGCGATGGCTTTGGCGACTGCCTGCCGGGCTGCCCCACCGGAGCCATTACCTTTGAGGAGCGGGAAGCCCCTGCCTACGACGAGGCAGCGGTGCAGGAGAACAAAAAGAAAAAGGAATTGCAGGAGAAGATGAAGCACCTCCACGAGGGCGGCTGCCCCGGCTCCCGGATGCGGATGCTGGAACAGCCGGAGACCGCTGCCGAAAGTGCAGTTGCCGCCCCTGTGCAGCCGGTCTCCCGCCTGCGCAACTGGCCGGTTCAGATCAAGCTGGCACCCATCCATGCGCCTTACTTTGAGGGTGCAAAGCTCCTGATTGCAGCGGACTGCACGGCCTATGCCTACGCCAATTTCCATCAGGAGTTTATGCGCGGCAAGGTGACCCTTATCGGCTGCCCGAAGCTGGATGCTGTGGATTACAGCGAAAAGCTGACCGAGATCCTGCGCAGCAACGATATCCAGAGCGTGACCATCCTCCGCATGGAGGTGCCCTGCTGCGGCGGCTTGGAGATGGCGGCGAAAAAGGCGCTTCAGACCAGCGGAAAGTTCATTCCGTGGCAGGTGGTCACCATTTCCATTGACGGAAAAATTCTGGATTAAAAGCACAGGGCAGACCTATACCGCCTTTTAATGCTTTACGCATTTCTTGCCTTGCGGTAAAATACCATAGATTCCATAAGCGGGCGACCTGAAAAAGGCTGCTCGCTTTTTTATCGTCATCGCAGTATTTTTGCGGGAACGGCTTTTTGCCGGTAAGGGATAAAAGCGTTCCATAGAAAATAGGTGCTCTTTACAAGAAAAAATCTTGAAACGCTTCTGTTATAATGTTACAATTATGCTACATAATAGGATAGATATTCAAAAAAGCTGCTGACAGCAGAACGAGAATGATATTGCAAGCACCTTCCTGAAATCGGTGAAGTGAAAATAAAGCCGGAATGAGACCGTCTGGGGTGGAGAAAGATTGGATAAAATGAAAAACTCTGGAATGAGCGAAACCATGCAGACCTTGACACGGAAAAGCGCCTGTGTGATGCTGAGCCTACTGTTGCTACTGTCAGCCGTGCTCCCTGTGAAAGCTGCCGCGGAAACCGCCTCTGCAAAGGTTGTTCGTGTCGGCTCGTTTGAGGACACCTTCAACTATGTCAACGAGAAGGGCGCAAGAAAGGGCTACGGCTACGAATTGCTGGAGACCTTGTCCGGCTATACAGGCTGGCAGTTCGAGTATGTGACCTGCGACTGGTCAGACTGCTTCGAAAAGCTCAAAAACGGCGAGATCGACATTATTGGCGGTATCTCTTATACGGAGGACCGCACCCAGGAGATGCTGTTTTCAGACGAGCCGATGGGAGTGGAAAAATATTACCTCTACGCCGATCTCTCGCGCGCAGACATCTCCGCCTCCGACTTCAAGACGCTGAACGGCAAAAAGATCGGCGTTCTGATGGGAACAGAGCCGGAAGTGATGCTGGCCGAGTGGGAAGAAAAATACGGCCTGAAAACGCAGCACGTCAACATCTCCAACAACGAGGATGTGAAGCAAAAGCTGGCAAACCACGAGATCGACTGCTTTGTTTCGCTGGAAGAATCCTTCTGGGCAGAGCGTGGCATCTCGACCATAACCCGTGTGGGAGAATCCGGCATCTACTATGCGATCAACAAAAACCGGCCTGATATCAAGGAAGAACTTGACGATGCGATGCGCGCGTTGGACGAAGCTGTGCCTTTTTATACAGCGGATCTGTACAAAAGATATTTCTCAATGGATTATACGCCCATCCTTACAGGGGAGGAAAAGGCGTGGCTCAGAAAGCACGGTGCGATCAGGATGGGCTTTCTGGCGAGCGACAGCGGCGTCAGCACCTTTGACCCTGCCACCGGGGAGTTTACCGGGGTAATCACGGACTATATTCAGTTTGCAGCAGATTGTCTGGGCAATCAGGAACTGGAATTCCAGCTGGTCGGCTATGACAGCAAGGAAGCAGAACTGGATGCGCTGAAATCGGGCGAGATCGACATGATCTTCCATTGCGACCAGAACCCCAATCTGGCGGAAGAGTATCACTTTGCCTGTACCAACACAACGTGGACCTCCAACCTGATGGCGGTCACGAACAAACAGCACTTTAACGAAAACAATGTAAACCGCATTGCCGTTCCCCAAAACAAACTCTCCCTGAAAAAGTACCTTGCGTTTTATTACCCGCAGTGGGAGATCGTGGACTGCGATACACAGGAGGATGCGGCAAGGCTGGTCAAAGACGGACAGGCAGATTGCTTTGTTACCGGGATCAGCAGTGAGAATAAATACAGCAAGAAATACAGCTTTTACAGCGTTCCGCTGGTAAACCCTGTAAGATCCTGCTTTGCGGTCAATAGCGGAAACCGCAGCCTGTTGTCCATCCTGAACAAAACGATCAAGGCAATGCCTGTTAATATGCTTGCCGGCGCGCTTGCGATGTATAAGAGCTCCGCGCGGAAGGTTACCCTGAGCGATTTTATAAAGGATAACTTCTTTAAAGTTATGTTGATCAGCAGCATTGCTGTTGCAGTTGTTCTGCTCACGATTTTGATGCTGCTCCAGAAGGCGCGTAAAGCCGAAGCTGCTGCAAGGAAAGCCGCAAGCGATACGCAGGAACTGAATGCAAAATTGCAGGTCGCCGTGGAAAAAGCAGAGAGCGCGAACCGCGCCAAGAGCACCTTCCTTTCCAATATGTCCCACGATATCCGCACCCCCATGAACGCCATCATCGGCTTTACCACGCTGGCGCTCAGCAATATTGACGATACAGACCGGGTGAAGGATTATCTTGGCAAGACCCTTGCATCCAGCAACCATCTGCTCTCCCTCATCAACGATGTGCTGGATATGAGCCGCATTGAAAGCGGAAAAATTCATCTGGAAGAGGTGGAAGTTAACCTTTCGGATGTGTTGCACGATTTAAAAACCATCGTCAGCGGGCAGATTTATGCAAAACAGCTGAAACTTTACATGGATGCCATGGACGTGACCGACGAAGACGTCTACTGCGACAAGACCCGGCTGAATCAGATCTTGCTGAACCTGCTGTCCAACGCCATCAAGTTTACCCCGGCGGGCGGCACGGTCTCGGTGCGGGTGCGGCAGCTTGCCGGTAAAGTGCGCGGCTGCGGACAGTACGAGTTCCGCATCAAGGATAACGGCATCGGCATGAGCCAGGAGTTTGCCCAAAAGATCTTTGAGCCCTTCGAGCGGGAGCGCACCTCCACGGTAAGCGGAATTCAGGGCACCGGCCTTGGCATGGCCATCACCAAAAACATCGTGGATATGATGGGCGGCACCATCGAGGTGCAGACAGCGCAGGGCAAGGGCACCGAGTTTACCGTCTGCGTGCCCATGCGCGCACAGACCGAGCAGCGCCCGGTGGAAAAGATCACCGAGCTGGAGGGCCTGAAGGCACTGGTGGTGGATGACGACTTCAACACCTGCGACAGCGTGACAAAGATGCTGGTCAAGGTGGGCATGCGCGCCGAGTGGACCCTTTCCGGCAAGGAAGCGGTGCTGCGTGCGCGGCAGTCTATCGAGATGAGCGATGTCTACCACGCCTATATCATCGACTGGCGTCTGCCGGATATGAACGGCATCGAGGTCACCCGCCAGATCCGCAGCCTGCACGATGATACGCCTATTATCATCTTGACCGCCTACGACTGGTCGGATATTGAAGTGGAAGCAAAAGCAGCCGGCGTGACCGCCTTCTGCGCCAAGCCCATGTTCATGTCCGACCTGCGCGAGACCCTGATGAGCGCCCTTGGCCAGAAGCCGGCGGATGCGGTGCAGAGGCTTTTGCCGGAAAAGAACGCCGACTTCAAGGGCAAGCACATCCTGCTGGTGGAGGACAACGAGCTGAACCGCGAGATCGCGCAGGAGATCCTGCGGGAGTACGGCTTCCTTGTCGATTCGGCAGAAAACGGCGCCGTAGCGGTGGAAAAGGTAAGTACCGCCGCGCCGGGCAGCTACGATCTGGTGCTGATGGACGTGCAGATGCCGATCATGGATGGCTATACCGCCACCCGGAAGATCCGCGCACTGGACGACCCTGCGCGGGCAAAGCTGCCGATCCTTGCCATGACCGCCAACGCCTTTGACGAGGACCGCCGCAACGCCTTGGAAAGCGGCATGAACGGCTTTTTGTCCAAGCCCATCGTGATCGACGACCTTGTGCAGGAACTGCGCAAAATTTTGTAAATGAAACGCCGGTCAGGTGAATAAAAAAGAATGCACCCGCAGCATTTGCGCCCGGAGGCCAAAACCTCTGCAAAGCTGGACGCCCATGTAAAGCTGTTCTTCCGCACCTTTAACATCGAGGGAGGTGAAAAATAAAGGAATTTTTGAATTTGAATTTTATGTTGAAGTAGAAAAACGCCATAAATGCTAAAATCAAAGGAGAACTTTTTGAAGCATACAACATTTGCACTGGGACTTGTGGGCTGACCGGGAGGTCTGGCAAATACTACAAGCCACGCCTCCCGAAGACGAACAGACACAATTCTTCAGGAGGATATTACCATGAATCGTGAAAATAAACGCAAGACCTTTGAAAAAGGTTACTATAAGACCCACGCCTGCAACGACACCTTTACCTGCAAAGTCTGCGGACGGGTCTGCACCCCGCAAAATGCCGGCAGCGACCACCGCAACCATTGCCCCAACTGCCTGTCCAGCCTTCATGTGGACGAAGAACCCGGTGACCGCGCCTCCGACTGCGGCGGCATCATGGAGCCGGTGGCCGTCTGGGTACGCAAAGGCGGCGATGGACGGATGTGGTAAGCCGCAGCCAAAAACGAAAAGGCCGCTGTGTCGGAGAATCGCTCTGCGACACAGCGGCTTTTTGCAACTTATGGGGATGATTCGGATTATATCCCCTGTGCAATAAAATTGACGAGAAACAGTTGGATTTTTTCTGGCTGTTTCTTTTTTTATTGCACAAATCGGCAAAAACAGCGCCGAAAGCTACGCACCCAACAAAGATGAAAATGCCCCAAAAAGCTATCAAATATTGCCTTACTCTATACAAAATATAGCAATCGGTACACGCATCACAAAACATATGCGATATAGCGTTGATTTTTTGTGCATATCCCATCTGAAAAACTGGGGGTGAGTTTTCAAAATGCCTGTTATTT
>OKXZ01000391.1_pt1 | contig 10750 bp, 10 predicted proteins | sample 1608991 | NCBI WGS metagenome assembly OKXZ01 (sample SAMN02675044, study PRJEB24791) | human gut metagenome, SKBSTL002 | isolation source: stool | host: Homo sapiens | place: USA
GCTGGATAAGCGGCAGCGGGTGGGGTAACATCTGCAAATTGAAAATACGGCTGATTTGAGCACTGCTTTTGAAAAGCGTGATAAAAACTAAATTAACAGAAGAGCCGCAGTCGGGGATTTTCTTCCCGGCTGCGGCCTTTTGAATATGCGGATATTATTAGATGTTTCATTTTTGTGATTGAGTGCTCTCCTCTTTCCTTTCAGCAATATACGCCACAAGGTCATACACCAACCTCTTTTCCTGCTCGTTCATGCCACGCAGTACTATCTGTTCTTGTGATTCAAGCCCTAAAATATCGTCTGTGGTCGTATGAAATAGCTGTGCAAGGGCTATCAAATACTGTGCTGTGGGTGCAGAAAGTTCCATTTCCCAAGCGTTGACACTGGCGCGCGTAACGCCCAGCTTGCGAGCAAGGGCAGCTTGTGAAAGCCCGGTATTCTCCCGAAGACGCTTGATATTGTCTGAAATCATGTTGTTCACCTTCCTGCATCTACTTTACTATACAGCTTTTGATATTAAATTATCTAAACGAGTATAGTTTTATTGACGTTCGGTTGGATGAAGCGTATAATAAAAGTACGGATATTTACCTTTTAGGAAAGGAATCATCGAAATGAAACGAAAAATTGCTTTGGCGATTGGGACTTCTCTACTATGTATTGCAATCCTTACAGGTTGTAACTCGTCAGTTGCTGCCGAAGATGCTTTTTCCGCTGCAAATAGCGGTGATACCGAAAATGCACAAAAGCTTTATACGAATATCATTGATAATAGTTCTGAGCAAAAAGAGCAACTAAACAAATTATTAAGTGCCGAATTTGAGCAATTACTGGATAACTACAACCATGAAGAACTGACTGACGACCAAGCAAAAGAAGAATTTAAAAAGTATTCGGAGGCATTTGAGGGAATTGAGTCTGTTGAAACAGCACGAGAAAACTTGAAAGAACTTATCGACTCCAAAAAATCTTTCAAATCTGCAAAAGAGTCCGAAGCAGAAGAAAATTATGGACGCGCATACGCTGAATATCGGCATGTTAGTGCTTTGGATATTAATTATGATGAGGCGCAAAAGCAAATGGATGTATGCCTGAGCGCCTTTGAATCGGAAATTCTAAGACTTTGTGAGGAACAAGCATATTATAAAGCAATTTCTAATACCATCGATTTAATGGAGGAGCTTGGTATTAGTATGCCGATGTCAGACGATGATACACTTGGTATTGATGATTGCTTTTTGTTTATCGCTAAACAAATGGCAGAATCGTGTGGTTTTGAAAATGCTCAAGCATCAATGCAAGAAAACATTGCAAACGGACGCTTCCATGACCATTTCTATGATATAAATATTGGGTGCGATTCTTTGAACGGTACATCACTGGAAAGGATCTCTAACAAAAAGATAATAGACAGCTATGCACAATTGGATAGTCTTTTCAATGATACCTTTATGACAGCATGTGTATTCAAAGGGTTTTATATCACTTTAGGCGACATTCATAGTAATGGAAAATGGTATGATGTTTTTATTTGTGATGGCATGGAAAGTGATGTTACTGTAAGAAGTGATGCCGAAAGAGGACCTTTTAATGCAACAATGAAATCGAAATTTGATAACTGGGGCAAGAGCTCAAACAATAGTACAAAGAATAATGAGAGCACTTCTGGTGGTAATGTTACGCAAGAATATCTCAATGCCTTGAATAGAGGACTGTCTTATGCTCAAAATCTTCATATGTCAAAGAAAGCAGTATATGACCAACTGACATCTTCTTATGGAGAAGGCTTCCCGGCGGATGCTGCACAATATGCCATTGATAATATGACGGGCGTAGACTGGAATGCAAATGCCCTCGAAAAGGCAAAGCAATATTATTATAATATGTCGATGTCCAAAAGCGCAGTTTATGACCAGCTTACTTCTGAATATGGTGAACAGTTTACAACGTCCGAAGCTCAGTATGCCATTGACCATCTGAATTAAGACACAGTGACCCAATAAGAGAAAGACCGCAGACGGAACAAATAGCCGTTTGCGGTCTTTCTCTTTGCATTTTCCTTCCCATCTGGTACAATGGTGCAGAAGGGAAGTGACGAAATGCCGGAAGTGGATATGATCCGTGCGCAGCTGTTTGCGCTGCAAGATAAGGAATATCAGGTCTTTTACAGCCGCCTGATGCCCACTCTGCCACCGGAAACGGTGATCGGGGTGCGGGTGCCGCTGCTGCGCAAGCTGGCAAAACAGCTGGCGGATACCCCGGAAGCGGAGGTGTTTCTGCAAGAACTGCCGCATTTTTATTATGAAGAAAACGCTCTCCACGCCTTTCTGCTGGAGTCTGTCCGGGATTACGGCACAGCGCTGGCGGCAACGGAGCGCTTTTTGCCCTATGTGGATAACTGGGCAGTCTGCGATTGCTTCAGCCCCAAGGTGTTTGCGCAGCATAAGCCGGAGCTGCTGCCTGCTATCCGGCGCTGGCTGGGCTCTGACCAAGTGTATACCGTGCGCTACGGGATCGGGATGCTGATGCGGTATTATCTGGACGATGCCTTCCGGCCGGAATATCTGGCTTGGGTGGCGGCGGTGCACAGCGAGGAATACTATGTCAATATGATGCGGGCGTGGTATTTTGCCACTGCACTGGCAAAGCAGCCCGCAGCGGCACTGCCGTGGCTGACCGAAAAGCGGCTGGACGTGTGGACGCACAACAAGACCATCCAGAAAGCAGTAGAAAGCCGCCGCATCCCCCCGGAGCAAAAGCAGGCTTTGCGGGCGCTGCGCATTCGTTCACAAAAGCTTTGCGAAGAACGACGCGTTTGACTGTTTACAATGTGGCGAATTTATTGTAAAATAGAATATAGCAAAAATGCCGGGTCTATCCGGCGAAAGATAAAATAGGTGGTGTTTGGATTATGGCATTGAAATATAAGCGTATCCTTCTGAAGATCAGCGGCGAGGCGCTGGGCGGCGAAAAGGGCATGGGCTTTGACGAGCCCACCATGGACGCCATTTGCGGCGGCGTGAAGAAAGCTCATGAGCTGGGCGTGCAGATCGGCATCGTGGTAGGCGGCGGCAACTTCTGGCGCGGCCGCTCCAGCGGTAAGATGGAGCGCACGCTGGCCGATAAGATCGGTATGCTGGCTACGGTGATGAACGCACTGGCTGTCTCCGATAAGCTGGAGCAGCTGGGTGTGCCCACCGAGGTGTTTACCTCGATCACCATGCCGCAGGTGGCCCCTGCCTTTACCCGCAAGGACGCTCTGCGCGCCATGGATGAGGGCAAGATCGCTGTGTTCGGCGGCGGCACTGGCAACCCCTTCTTCTCTACCGATACGGCTACTGCCCTGCGCGCCGTGGAGGTGAGCGCCGACGTGATGTTCAAGGCGACCATGGTGGACGGCGTTTACGATAAGGATCCCCACAAGTACCCGGATGCCAAAAAGTACGATACCCTTACCTTTACCAAGGTGCTGGAGGATCAGCTGGCCGTTATGGACGGTACCGCAGCTACCCTGTGCCGCGACAACAAGCTGCCCATTCTGGTGTTTGATCTGGCCGACCCGGACAACATCGCACGGGCTGTGCAGGGCGAGAACGTGGGCACGCTGGTCTACGAGGGCTGAGCATACCGCCCCGCTTCCGACAATAGAATATCCCAGACGCCCTTTCGCGGCTGGTGAGAATTGATAACAAACAGGAGACAAGGACAATGAGCAGCAACACCAAGGCATTCGAAGACAAGATGAAGAGCGCAGTCGAGCATCTGGAGCGCGAACTGAAGACCGTGCGCGCAGGCCGCGCCAACCCCGGCGTTCTGGACAAGGTGACCGTGGATTACTACGGTTCTCCCACGCCCATCCAGCAGGTGGCTTCTGTGGCTGTCAGCGAGGCCCGCACCCTGACCATCACCCCGTGGGACCGCACCCTGCTGCGCGCCATCAGCAAGGCCATCATGGCCAGCGATGTGGGCATCACCCCCATTGATGACGGCGTTACCATCCGCCTGAACTTCCCCGCACCCAACGAGGAGCGCCGCAAGCAGCTGGCCAAGGAGGTCTCCAAGCTGGGTGAGGACGCCAAGGTTGCCGTGCGTAACGTGCGCCGCGACGCTATGGATAAGGCTAAGGCCATGAAGAAGGCCGGCGAGCTGACCGAGGACACCCAGAAGACCATGGAAGAGGATGTCCAGAAGCTGACCGATAAGTATATCAAGAACATTGATGCTGCCGTGGAAGAAAAGCAGAAGGAGATCATGGCCGTCTGATCCGCAGCACACAATAACAACTGGGAGGTGCCGTGCGCTGGTGAAAGGTGCGCGGCACTTTTTGCAGGGCAGCCCTGCTGCCGGGAGGTATAAATGGCACACCCCAAAGAATTTGCCGAGGGGCTTTCCATCGGCATCATCATGGACGGCAATGGCCGCTGGGCGAAAAACCGCGGCCTGCCCCGCACCGCAGGACACAAAAAAGGTGCGGCGGTGTTCAAGGATATTGCCAACTACTGCGATGAACTTGGCGTAGCATCGGTGTATTTCTATGCTTTCTCTACCGAGAACTGGAAGCGCCCGCTGGAAGAGGTGGGTGCCATCATGAAGCTGTTCGCCCAGTACCTCATCGAGGGCTTTGATTACAAGAACCGCAATATCCGCATCAAGTTCTTGGGCGACCGCACCGCGCTGGACCCCAAGCTGCAAAAGATGATGAATGAACTGGAAGGGGACTCTGCCTGCAAGACCGGCATGACCCTGAACATCGCCATCAACTACGGCGGCCGCCCGGAGATCGTGCGGGCGGCGCAGCAGCTGGCCGCAAAGGCTGTGGCAGGCGAGATCCGCCCCGAGGACATCAACGAGCAGATGATGAGCGATGCCATGTACACCGCCGGACAGAAGGACCCGGACTTTATCCTGCGTCCCAGCGGCGAAAAGCGGCTGTCCAACTTTATGCTCTGGCAGGCCGCCTATTCGGAACTGGTGGAGATGGATGTGCTCTGGCCGGACTTTACCCGCGCCGATCTGGATACCGCCATTGAGGAGTTCAACCACCGCAGCCGCCGGTTCGGCGGCATCTGAGCGGCAATCTGTCCGTATTGCAAACCCTGCACCTATGGTGCAGACCCGACAGACCCGGTACTTCCTCGGGTCGGAATGCGTTGCCCTGCAAGGGGCTGCTGCCGGAAGAACAAAGGAGATCGAAACCTATGAAAACACGCATTATTACTGCGATCGTGGGCATTCTGGTACTCATCGGCGTGATGTTTACCTTCAACACCATGGTGTTCAATCTGGTGATCGCAGCCATTACCCTGATCGCCATCCACGAGATTTACAGCGCCCTCGGCTTTGAAAAAAAAGACTGGCTCATGTACGCAGTGCTGGTACCCTATACATTGCTGGTCATGCTTTCCAGCTATAGCGCCATGCGCAAGCTGGTCATGCCGATGTCCTTTGTGCTGGTCACCTTTTTTGCCATCTATCTGGTGGTGCGCAACGGCACCATCAGCTACCAGAAGGCCAGCGGTCTTTTGGTGTTTTCGGGCATCGTGATCTTCTGCTTCTACTCCTTCGTTCTGCTCAAGGAGCGTCTGCCAGTGGAAAAATTCGGCTATGACGCGGTTTTCTTCATCCTGCTCATCCTCTGCTTTGCATGGGGCGGCGATACCTGTGCCTATTTTGCAGGCCGCGCCTTCGGCAAGCATAAGCTGTGCCCGGTGGTCAGCCCCAAAAAGACGGTGGAGGGTGCCATCGGCGGCGTGCTGGGCACCATGGTGTTCGGCGTGGTCGCCACCCTCATCTACTCCATAGCGGCAAACCGCATGGAGGCCTTTACCCGCTCTAATATCGGCGTTTCCATGTATGTTATCATTGCGCTGCTGGGCTGTATCGCCGCTGTGCTGGGCATCTACGGCGACCTGTTTGCCAGCGTGGTCAAGCGCCAGTGCGGCATCAAGGACTACGGCACCATCTTCCCGGGGCACGGCGGCATTCTGGACCGCTTTGACAGCGTGATGTTCATCGCGCCCTTCGTGACCATGGTCATTACCGCCGTGTTCTACGCCTGATACAGGGGAGGAAACTATTATGTCTAAAAAAATTACGCTGCTGGGTTCTACCGGCTCCATCGGCACCCAGAGTCTGGATGTCATCCGCGCTCAAGGGTACGAGGTCTACGGCCTTTCTGCCCACAGCCATGTAGAAAAAATTTTGCAGCAGATCGAAGAGTTCCACCCGAAATACGTCTGCATGACCGACCCGGACGCCGCCGCAAAGCTGGACGCTGCGCTGGCAGGCCGGGCAAATGCGCCCAAGCTGCTCACCGGCCCGGAGGGGCTGAAAGAGCTGGCTGCGCTGGACGGCCCGGATGTGGTGCTGAACAGTGTGGTGGGCATTGCCGGCCTTGGTGCCAGCCTGTGCGCCATCGAAAGCGGCCATGACCTGGCACTGGCCAACAAGGAGAGCCTTGTCACCGGCGGTCATCTGGTCACGCAAGCTGTGGAAAAGCACGGCGTACAGCTGCTTCCAGTAGACAGCGAGCACTCCGCCATCTTCCAGTGTCTGCAGGATAAGGAAAGCGCCCCCAGTCTGACCAAAATTCTGCTCACGGCCTCCGGCGGCCCCTTTTTCGGCATGACCACCGAGCAGCTGCGCGGCAAGACCCGTGCAGACGCCCTTAAGCACCCAAACTGGAATATGGGCGCAAAGATCACCATCGACTCCGCCACCCTGATGAACAAGGGACTGGAGCTCATTGAAGCCGTGTGGCTCTTTGGTCTGCCCCCGGAAAAAATCCAAATCGTGGTGCAGCGCCAGAGTATCGTCCACTCTGCGGTGCAGTTCAGCGATAATTCGATCATCGCGCAGCTGGGTGTGCCGGATATGCGCATCCCTATCCAGTACGCCCTGACCTACCCCAAGCGTGTGCCGGGCGTAGTGCCGGAGCTGGACTTTACCACCCTGAAGTTGCTCACCTTCGATGTAGCCGATGAAGAGACCTTCCGCTGCCTTGCCGCCTGCAAAAAGGCCATTCGCAAGGGCGGTCTTGGCCCTTGCGCCGCCAATGGTGCCAACGAGGAAGCCGTTAAGCTGTTCCTTGAGGACAAGATCGGCTTTTTGGATATCGGCCGCTTGGTGGAGGCTGTTGTGGATAGCGACAGCTTTGGCGGCGACTATACGCTGGCAGACGTGTACGAATGCGACCGCATGGCGCGTGCATTCGTGCGGGCACACCTGTAACGCTTTATCAGCAATATACGCCTCGGCACTGTTTTTGTAACAGTTCCGGGTCGATATAGGAGAACGAATGTCATTTATTATCACCATTCTTGCCGCGCTGCTCGTGTTCAGTGCGGTGATTGCCATCCACGAGTTCGGGCATTTTACTGTGGCAAAGCTCTGCGGCATTCAGGTCAATGAGTTTTCCATCGGCATGGGGCCGGTGCTCTGGAAAAAGAACCATAAAGGCACCCAGTATAGCCTGCGCGCCCTGCCTGTGGGCGGCTTTGTAGCGCTGGAAGGGGAGGAAAGCCCCGAAAGCCAGCAGGCAGAAGCTGTCCATACTGTGCAGGAGCAGCCCGCCCCGGAGACGGAAGCACCTGTGCAGCCAACCGGCATCCCTCTGAACGAGGCACCGGTATGGCAGCGGGCACTGGTCATGGTAGCCGGTGCTGTCATGAATTTCGTGCTGGGCTTTGTGGTGCTGGTGTTTTTGATCGCCGCCCAGAATGAGCCTATCACCAGCAAGACCATCTACGCCATTCAGGACGGTGCCCTCTGCGGGCAGACCGGCCTGCAGGCGGGGGACAAGGTTCTGGCGGTGAACGGCCGCCGCTGCTTTGTGGCCAACGATATCCTGTACGAGCTGGTGCGCACCCGGTCTTACAGCGCAGATTTTACCGTCCTGCGGGATGGCCAAAAGGTGCAGCTGCCGGGGGTGCAGTTCGACACATGGCAGGACGAACAGGGCGAGACCCACATGAGCATCGGTTTTTCCGTCTATGGACTGGAAAAGACCCCCGGCAATGTGCTGCGGGAGGCGGGCAACAGCGTGCTGTACTACGGGCGCATCGTGTTCACCTCCCTTGTGGACTTAGTGCGCGGGCGGGAGAGCATCAACAACCTCTCCGGCCCGGTGGGCATCGTGTCGGCCATCGGGCAGGCCGCCAGCTATGGCTGGCAGGATCTGCTGGAGCTGCTGGCACTGATTACCGTCAACCTTGGCATCCTCAACCTGCTGCCTTTCCCTGCGCTGGACGGCGGCAAGGTAGTATTTTTGATCATTGAAGGCGTCACCGGCCATGCTGTGCCGGAAAAGCTGCAAAGCATGCTCACCCTTGCAACCTTCGGGCTGCTGTTCGGGCTGATGATCTTTGCAACCTACAACGATATTCTCCGGCTTATTACCGGGACAGTATAAGAAAGGGGAACCCTTATGCGGCAGAAAAAACGTGAAGTGAAGATCGGCAATGTGACCATTGGCGGCAGCAACCCCATTGCGGTGCAGACCATGCTCAATGTGCCGGTAGAGGACATCGAGGGCAATGTGGCGCAGGCCAAGCGGTGCGAGGCCGCAGGCTGCCAGATTTTGCGGGTGACCTGCCCCAGCCCGGCCGATGCAAAGTGCATCGAGGCCGTCAAGAATGCGGTGAACATCCCCATCGTGGCAGATATCCACTTTGACTATAAGGCTGCGCTGGCCTGCGCGGACGTAGGCGTAGATAAGATCCGTATCAACCCGGGCAACATCGGCGATGATGACCGGGTAAAGGCTGTGGTGGATGCCTGCCAGCAGAAGAATATCCCTATCCGCATCGGCGTCAACGGCGGCAGTCTGGAAAAGCACATTCTGGCCCGCTACGGCGCACCCACCCCGGAAGCTATGGTGGAAAGCGCTTTGTACCATGTGCGGCTGCTGGAAAAGTTCGATTTCAATAACATCGTCATCTCCATCAAAAACTCTAACGTGCCCCGCATGATGGAGGCCTACCGCCAGCTCAGCGCCGTCACCGATTACCCGCTCCATGTGGGCGTCACCGAAGCCGGTACCTACCAGATGGGCCTGCTGAAAAGCGGCATGGGTATCGGCGGGATGCTGCTGGAGGGCATCGGCGATACCATCCGCGTGTCGCTGGCTGCCGAGCCGGAAAAAGAGGTGGAGGCAGGCTTCAACATCCTGCGTGCCGTGGGCTTCCCGGTCACCGGACCGGAGGTCATCACCTGTCCTACCTGCGGACGCACCCAGTACCCCTGCACAGAGATCGCCAACGAGGTGGAAAAGCGGCTGCAGGGCTACAAAAAGTCCATCAAGGTGGCCGTGATGGGCTGCGTTGTCAACGGTCCCGGCGAGGCGCGCGAAGCCGATATCGGCATTGCGGGCGGCAAGGGCGAGGCTGTGCTGTTCATCCACGGCAAGCCCATCAAAAAGCTGACCGGCGATAACATTCTGGATCAGTTCATGGATGAGATCTATAAATTGTAAGCATTCTTTTCCTTACTGCCACACCTGCAAAAACGGGTGCGGCAGTTTGTGCTGTAAAGAACCCACCAAAAAGGAGTACCATTTGTGAAACCACTTGTTTCCCAGCTGTGGCCGCAGTTTATGGCGGACCCGGATTTTGCGGCCTGTTTCGGGCAGGTGATCGTGGAGCACGCCCGGATGCTGCGGCAGGACCGGCAGGTCGAGTTTACCCTGCGCAGTGCCGCTCCGCTGGATCAGAACCTCTGCGCCCGGCTGCTGGCTTCCCTGCAGCCGGACTACGAGGGCTTTGAACTGAAGATCAAAAACCTGTTCGGCTATGCCATGCTGGACGAGCACGCTTTGCGCATCCTGCTGGAGGACATGAAGCGGGACGGTGTGCCCATCAACGGCTTTCTGGACAGGAGCAGCATTACCATCACCGGGCAGAACATCACGGTGGGGGTGTGCCACGGTACAAAGTTTTTGCAGGAGATGGGCTTTGAAGAACTGCTTGCAAAGCGCGTTGCCGAGCACACCGGCGTTACCCCAAAGGTGACGCTGCAAAGCGCGGTGACTGCGGCCGAGCAGCAGCAGATGGAAGAAAAGCTGGAGCGCAAGATCGCACCGCCGGTGGTCAAATTCGAGAAAAAGAACACGGCACCGTCCATCAAGGTGGAGGGGCTCAACCTTACCGATAAACCTGTCACCATCTTCCACGGCAAAATGTTCACCCCCAAAAATCTTACGCCCCTCAAGGATCTGGGCGGCGAGGGCGGCAAGTGCATGATCTGGGGCGATGTGTTCTTTACTGAGGTCAAGGGCAATTACCGCAAGATCTACACCGTGTCCATCACCGACTATACCGGCTCAATCAACCTGAAGGTCCGCGCACAGGAAGGGGAGGACTGCTCCAAGTGGGAGGGCATCGGCAAGGGCAGCACGGTCATCGTGCGGGGCGACTGCTCCTACGATAAATATGAGCACGACTACATCGTGTACCCCTACGATGTGCTGATCGTGGAGCGCAAAAAGCGGGAGGATACCGCCCCGGAAAAGCGGGTGGAGCTGCATCTGCATACCAAGCTTTCCAGCATGGACGGCTTCTGCGACCCCGGCGGCATCGTCAAGCTGGCGCACCGCATGGGGCATCCCGCCATTGCCATCACCGACCACGGCGTGTGTCAGGGTTACCCGGAAGCCATGCTGGCGGCCGATGACATCCACAAAAAGGACCCGGATTTCAAGCTCATCTACGGCTGCGAAGCCTATTTTGTGGACGACATGGTGCCCTGCGTTTAC
>OKXZ01000396.1_pt1 | contig 10504 bp, 7 predicted proteins | sample 1608991 | NCBI WGS metagenome assembly OKXZ01 (sample SAMN02675044, study PRJEB24791) | human gut metagenome, SKBSTL002 | isolation source: stool | host: Homo sapiens | place: USA
AAAGGGGAAAAATGCATCCGAAGCCATTACAGCCCCTTGTAAATCGAAATCGAACGAACGAGCTTTCTCTATGGCTTGACGCAAAGCATCTACCCGCGAAGTCTGACCGATACCGCTCGCACAAAGCTGACGGTTTTTAGCCAGCACGATTGCATTCGATTTACTGTGTTTTACAATTTTATTGGCAAACAACAAATCTTCCACCTCAGCCGGAGTAACAGCTTTCTCGGTAACCTGCTTCAACTCTTCGGGCTTTTCTCGATACAAATCGCGATCTTGTACCAACACCCCGTTCAGCAACGAACGGAATTGGCGATTCGACGCTTTGAACGGTTTCTGCACGAGAATGATACGATTCTTTTTCTGTTCAAGAACTTCGAGCGCATCAGCCGTATAGCCCGGTGCGATACAAACTTCGAAAAAGATTTTATGCATCTCTTCGGCAGTTTCTTTATCGATCGGGCGGTTCGTTATCAATACCCCTCCGAATGCCGAAACCGGATCTCCTGCCAAAGCAGCTTTCCAGGCTTCCACCAAAGTTTCCCGAGATGCCAAACCGCAGGCATTATTATGTTTCAATATAGCGAATGTCGTATCGTCGAACTCCGAAATCAACGATACCGCCGCATCTATGTCCAATAAATTGTTATAGGAAATTTCCTTTCCATGAAGTTGATCGAACATTTCCTCGAAATTACCGTAGAAGACTCCTTTCTGATGAGGATTTTCACCATATCGAAGAGTCTTGGCATGATTTCCCGCATAGCGGAATGCCGAAGCCTCGTCTCCGTCGAAATAGTTAAATATCGCACTGTCATATCCCGAAGATACGGCAAAAGCCTCTTTGGCGAACCAACGACGATCTTCCAACGAAGAGCTGGCTCCCTTCTCCTTTAACATAGCCAACAACGGAGCATACTGAGCTTTCGATGCGACGATAACGACATCTTTATAATTTTTAGCAGCCGCTCTTATCAAAGAGATACCGCTGTGCCATCATCAAAGAAATCAATCCGGTTCCAGTACCAATATCTAAAATATTACGGGCGGAAACCACATCGGCCCAAGCTCCCAATAAAACTCCGTCCGTACCAACCTTCATGGCACATCTATCATGATAAACAGTAAATTGCTTAAAAGAAAAATAAGGATTTGGCATACTATATTTATTAAATTAGCTGTCAAAAATAGGAAAATCCATTTAATTACTCCAATTATTAGGAAATATTTGATTTTTAAAACTCAATTAGTTCCCATGAATTTTCCTTATTCGACAAGGAATGATTAACTTTGTCCCCGTTTTGGGCATTGGGCTCAATTTAACACAAGAGGAATAAATTATGAAGAGGAATAAGAAAGAGGATATTTTGTTGAATACTGATAACGATGACATCTCTATGTTAGCTGAAATCCAAACGGATCCGGATGAAGTAACTGCTATGGAATTTAATAAAGAAATACCTGTTATGCCTTTACGCAACATGGTAATGTTTCCATCTGTAGTAATGCCTGTGACCATTGGACGCCCCAGCACATTGAAATTGATAAATGCTGCATACAAGAAAAAACTTCCCATAGCGGTAGTTTGTCAGATACAGGGAGATATGGACGATCCCGGTTTTAATGATGTGTACCATGTAGGAGTTATCGGGAAGATTCTCCGTGTATTCGAAATGCCAGGTGGAAATACCACAGTAATTATGCAGTCAAACGGGCCCAAAGTACATTTGGACAGTATCACCAAAACGTCTCCATATTTGAAAGGGATGGTGACTCCTATTCCGGAGGCAAATGACCAACTGGAAACGGACGAATTCAAAGCATTGATTGACACCTGCAAGGATCTGACGAGCAAGTTCATAGAGGCTTCCGAGAAGATGAGTCCGGATACGGTTTTTGCAATCAAGAACTTGGACAATCCGGAAATTTTGGTAAATTTCATTTGTGCAAACTTCCCTATTCCGGTAGAAGAAAAGATAAAATTGCTAAAAGCTGGCGATTTGCAAAGCCGCCTGTATATGCTGGTCAAGATCTTAAATCGTGAAGTACAATTGGCTGATATCAAACAAAGCATTCAAATGCGTACACGCGAAGATATTGACCGTCAGCAACGCGAATATTTCTTGCAGCAACAAATTAAAAACATACAGGATGAACTGGGTGCCGGACAGGAAGATGAAATAGATGAACTCCGCCAAAAAGGAAAAACCAAGAAATGGAGTCCGGAAATGGCAGAACTCTTTGAAAAAGAAGTTTCCAAATTGGAAAGGACAAATTCCCAATCACCGGATTTCAATGTGCAACTTACCTATTTGCAAACCCTGTTAGGATTACCTTGGAATGTCTTTACCACTGACAACCTGAATATAAGTAATGCCGAAAAGACATTGAACAAAGACCACTACGGACTAGAGAAAGTAAAGGAGCGTATCCTTGAACATTTAGCAGTGCTGAAACTAAAAGGTGATATGAAATCACCCATCATCTGCCTTTATGGTCCTCCGGGAGTCGGTAAAACTTCTTTAGGGCGTTCCATAGCGGCATCATTGAAACGTAAATATGTACGTATGTCATTGGGTGGTGTGCATGACGAAGCCGAGATCCGTGGCCATCGTAAAACTTATATCGGTGCCATGCCGGGCCGTATCATCAAAAGTTTGATAAAAGCCGAGTCCTCTAATCCGGTTATCATTTTGGACGAAATAGACAAACTGGGCAGTGACCACCGCGGAGATCCCAGTTCCGCTATGCTGGAAGTGCTTGATCCCGAACAGAACAACACTTTCCACGATAACTATTTGGATGTAGATTACGACTTGTCTAAAGTAATGTTCATCGCTACGGCAAACAATTTGAGCACCATCCCTCCTGCTCTGCTGGACCGTATGGAGTTGATAGAGGTCAGCGGATATATCACAGAAGAAAAAGTAGAAATAGCCCGCCGGCATCTTGTTCCCAAAGAACTGGAAGCCAACGGCATTAAAAAAGAATATGTGAAGTTCTCTAAAGCTGCCTTGGAATGTATCGTAGAAAATTATACTCGTGAAAGCGGGGTGCGCGAACTTGAGAAGAAGATAAACAAGGTAATGCGTAAAATAGCGTTGGAATTTGCACGTGACGGCTATGAAGTGATGCATGAAATAAAACCTGCCGATGTACGCAAATACCTGGGCACGCCAGAATATAGCCGCGACAAATACCAAGGAAATGAATACGCCGGTGTTGTCACAGGGCTGGCGTGGACAGCTGTCGGAGGTGAAATTTTGTTTGTAGAAACCAGTTTAAGCAAAGGAAAAGGCGGTAAACTGACATTGACCGGGAACTTGGGTGACGTAATGAAAGAGTCGGCCATGCTGGCTTTGGAATATCTCAAGGCACATACCAAACTGCTGAATTTACAGGAAGATATCTTTGACAATTGGAATATCCACATCCATGTACCTGAAGGAGCCATCCCTAAAGATGGTCCGTCAGCCGGTATCACCATGGTGACTTCATTGGCATCCGCCCTCACCCAGCGTAAAGTGAAAGCAAATCTGGCAATGACAGGCGAGATCACATTACGTGGAAAAGTCCTGCCCGTAGGCGGTATCAAAGAAAAGATCCTAGCCGCTAAACGCGCCGGAATCAAAGACATCATTTTATGTGAGGAAAACCGCAAGAACATTGAAGAAATTCAGCCGATGTATCTAGAAGGACTGACATTCCATTATGTCACGGATATTAAGGAAGTATTGGCTTTGGCTCTCACCAATGAAAAAGTAAACGGTGCCATTGATTTTAATATTACCAATCAAAAAACAGAAGAAAAGAAATAAATATGACTTTTGACTTACAATATACAGACCCCAAATCGAATGCCCGTGCCGGATTGATAACAACTGACCACGGGCAAATAGAAACCCCCATCTTTATGCCTGTAGGCACATTGGGAACGGTGAAGGGCGTGCATTTACATGAGTTGAAAGAGGACATTAAAGCACAGATAATCCTGGGCAACACTTACCACCTGTATTTACGACCGGGACTGGATATAATAGAACGTGCCGGAGGTCTGCATAAATTCAACGGCTTTGACCGTCCTATGCTGACTGATAGTGGTGGTTTTCAGGTATTCTCTTTATCAGGTATCCGCAAAATGAGAGAAGAAGGTGTGGAATTTCGCTCACATATAGACGGTTCGAAACACCTGTTCACTCCTGAACGGGTGATGGACATAGAACGGACTATCGGTGCAGATATCATGATGGCTTTTGACGAATGTACTCCGGGAACCGCAGATTATGAATACGCAAAAAAATCAATGCAGCTTACCCATCGTTGGCTGGACCGTTGCATAAAGCATTTCAACGAAACCGATCCCAAATATGGTTATCAACAGTCATTATTTCCCATAGTACAAGGCTGTGTCTATCCCGACTTACGCAAACAATCAGCGGAATATATTGCCTCCAAGGGAGCTGACGGAAATGCCATCGGTGGCCTGGCCGTAGGTGAGCCAACCGAGAAAATGTACGAAATGATAGAGGTTGTCAATGAAATCTTACCCAAAGACAAGCCCCGCTATCTGATGGGAGTCGGTACACCGGTAAATATACTGGAGGGTATAGAACGCGGTGTAGATATGTTTGATTGTGTAATGCCGACCCGGAACGGACGCAATGGAATGTTATTCACTAAAAACGGCATAATGAACATGCGCAACAAGAAATGGGAGGATGATTATTCTCCTATCGAGGCCGAAGGAGCATCGTATGTAGATACCATGTACAGCCGTGCTTACTTGCGCCATCTGTTCCACGCACAAGAACTGCTGGCCATGCAAATCGCTTCTATCCACAACCTGGCATTCTATCTGTGGCTAGCAGGCGAGGCCCGTAAACACATCATTGCAGGAGATTTCTCTACGTGGAAACCAATGATGGTAAAACGCTTATCTACAAGATTATAAATTACTAGAAATGAAGAATTGGTTCAAGACAAACACAGATTCATCCCCAAAGGATAAAAAATGGTGGAAGCCGAATATCAGTTGGCTGAAACTGGATAAATGGGTGAAAAGACTGGACATATATATCATTAAGAAGTTTCTGGGAACCTACTTTTTCGCTATTGCATTGATTATCTCCATTGCAGTAGTATTTGATGTGAACGAAAATATAGACAGGTTCATCAATAACAAAGCTCCGCTGAAAGCGATTGTATTTGATTATTACATGAACTTCATCCCCTACTTCTCCAATCTGTTCAGCCCCTTGTTTGTCTTTATCGCTGTTATCTTCTTTACTTCCAAGCTGGCAGAAAACTCGGAAATCATTGCCATGTTCTCCACCGGAATGAGTTTTAAACGAATGATGCGGCCCTATATGATTTCGGCCGCAATCATTTCCGTTGTTACTTTCGGACTGGGAGCATACGTCATACCTAAGGGAAATGTAACCCGTTTGGATTTTGAGGACCGTTATAAGAAAAAAAAGAAACAGGAATATGTGCGGAATGTGCAACTGGAAGTAGACAGCGGGGTCATTGCCTACATAGAACGTTATGAAAATTATAATAAAACGGGATACCGTTTCTCTTTAGACAAGTTTGATGACAAGAAACTGGTTGCCCACCTTACTGCCCGAAGTGTCACTTATGATACAGCATCTGTACACAAATGGACAATCAAGAACTATATGATACGTGAGATGGAAGGTATGCGTGAGAAAATCACTCGGGGTGACCGTTTGGATACGATCATTAAAATGGAGCCTCAAGATTTTCTGATTATGAAAGGGCAGCAACAAACCATGACAAGCCCTGAACTGAAAGAATATATAGACAAGCAGAAAAGACGTGGGTTCGCCAACATAAAGGAATTTGAAATTGAATATTACCAACGTATAGCCATGTCCTTTGCCGCTTTTATCTTGACAACCATTGGTGTTTCCTTATCATCCAGAAAAATGAAAGGAGGAATGGGACTGCATTTAGGAGTAGGGTTAGCACTTAGTTTTTCATACATTTTGTTCCAAACAGTGTCAGCAACCTTTGCTGTCAACGGAAACACCCCTCCTATTATAGCGGTATGGATTCCTAATATACTTTACACATTTATTGCTATCTATTTATACAGAAAAGCTCCTAAATAATCATAGGAGCTTTTCTAGTTTTTGACGCCAATCCTCGCCGTTCTCCGGTTGCATCGTAATAAAGCCCAGTTCTTTACCAATAACAATATTGGCCGCACCGTCATCTACAAATATTGTTTCAGCCGGATTCAGTTTACTATCTTTGATCATATAGTTAAAGATGCCAGGATCCGGCTTGGTGGAACCGGCTTCGTAGGAAGTATAAATCTTGTCAACATAAGCGTCCAATGGCTTTCCCGCAGAAGTAAATGCATTGCTCCTCGCCCATCCCATCACATAAGGATTGGTGTTGCTCAATATATATACCTTGTACTTCTTACGAAGCTCATTCAGGTAATCCAATTTATATTGCGGCACGTCCGTAACAAATCCTTTCCACCCATTTTCCACGTCTTGATAAGTCAATTCTTTCCCGCAGATTTTACTCAACTCACAGCGAAAAGTCTCAGCGTCTATGTTTCCATTTTCTACTTCCTGAAAAATCCCCTGCTGGTGGTATTTCCCTAATAAACTGTCCGCTTCCCTCACTCCTATCCGCTCAAATGCCTTTACAGCCTGTTCACGATCAAGGCCAATGACAACCCCGCCGAAATCAAACACAATATTCTTAATCTGTTTCATAATCTTTTTATTTATCCGCTGTAAAGGTAGGCATTTGATTGTGAATGGTAAATGATGTAAGTCAATAAAATACCATATAGCAAAAAAAACCGCAGATTCCATTGAGAATCCACGGTAATTATTTTTGTTGTATTTTTCTTCCTTTCGGAAATGTTCTCTCAATTCAAATAAGAAGAGAGTTCGGATACGGTGACATCCTTGGCAACGATAACACCATTTTCATCTAACAAAAAGTTCTTAAAGCCTCTTTTCAAGCGATAAGTCTGATATAGATCCGATGAAACACCAGCCAATTCCACAAAACAATTAGAAGTTGAAATCTGGTCTTTTTTAATGGTCTCGTTAAATATCGACTTGTATTCATCAAATGAAACGGAAACCATTTCTACATTGTCGGCCTGCGCGACGGCATGATTCAAAGTAGCATTCTGCATCCTTGACAAAGCATCATAGCTGGCCCAAAAACTTAGCAGTACATATTTACCTCTTAAATCCTTCAAGTCAATCAACTGCTTTTCGCCACAGATAGTAAATGTAGGAGCCTTGTCTCCTATGGTCAAGCCTTCTGTCGGCGTGTTTTTCCCTACAAAAGAGAATGAAATCAAGGAACTAATAATTAATACAACAAAAATCCACTTTACATTTTTAATCATGTAATTCGATCTTAGTTAATACTATCCGAGACTGCCCTTAAACAGTGATTTCCACCCGGAACATTATCTTTAGTACTGATAATCAATACCATTTAAATTGGAAATCTGCGGCAAAGGTAAGGAGTTTTGAAATTAACTCCAAGATTTTTTCTCAAAAAATATGTTATATAGCATAAAATCGTCCTTTTCATCGAGAAAAAAGAATGCAGAAAATATAGCTGATAAGGATTTATTTACGTACTTTTGCAATCTGTAAATAGCAACCACAAAGTATGAATAATAATACTGAACTTATTTTAATCAGAATTACCGGTCTTGACCGGCCGGGATTAACCGCTTCCATTACGGAAATTTTGTCAAAATATGATGTTACCATTTTGGATATTGGCCAGGCCGATATTCATAGCACCCTGTCATTAGGCATTTTATTCAAAAGCCAGGAAAAAGATTCAGGGAATATCATGAAAGAGTTGCTATTTAAAGCTTCCGCATTAGGCATCAATATCCGTTTCTATCCCGTTACTGTGGAAGAATATGAGGAATGGGTAAACATGCAAGGCAAGAACCGGTACATCCTGACTTTACTGGGACGCAAGCTGACAGCCAAACAAATCGCGGCAGTCACAGGAATATTAGCGGAACAAGGTTTGAATATTGATGCTATCAAACGTCTTACAGGGCGTATTCCATTGGATGAACGAAAAGCGAATGTACGGGCTTGTATCGAATTCTCCGTCCGTGGCACCCCCCGCCAAAGGGAAGAGATGCAACAGGCGTTAATGAAACTGAGCAGTGACCTGGAAATGGACTTTTCTTTCCAGCTGGACAATATGTACCGGCGTATGCGACGCTTGATTTGTTTCGATATGGATTCCACATTGATACAGACAGAGTGTATAGATGAATTAGCCGAACGCGCCGGTGTGGGTGACCAAGTACGAGAAATCACAGAACGCGCCATGCGTGGAGAAATTGATTTCATAGAAAGCTTCACAGAACGGGTGGCTTTGCTGAAAGGACTGGATGAAAGCGTAATGAAAGAAATCGCAGAAAACCTTCCCATCACCGAAGGTGTGGAACGTCTGATGTTCGTGTTGAAAAGATATGGTTACAAAATAGCCATCCTATCCGGTGGATTCACCTATTTCGGCAATTATCTGAAAGATAAATTCGGCATAGATTACGTATATGCCAATGAACTGGAAATAGTAAATGGCAAATTAACCGGAAGATATCTGGGAGATGTAGTTGACGGAAAACGTAAAGCCGAACTGCTGAAACTGATCGCTCAAGTAGAACGTGTGGACATAGCACAAACTATTGCTGTAGGAGACGGAGCGAATGACTTGCCCATGTTGTCCGAAGCCGGTCTGGGTATAGCATTCCATGCAAAACCCAAAGTAGTGGCTAACGCACAACAGTCCATTAATACGATCGGATTGGACGGCGTCCTCTATTTCCTGGGCTTCAAGGACTCTTACCTGGAAGAACGCGGCAAACTCTAAAGAAAGAAGTAACTATATATATGAAATTTTCAGAACTAAATTTAGAAGAAGGGGTGCTTCAGGCATTAGATGCCATGAGATTTGAAGAATGCACTCCTGTACAAGAACATACCATACCGGTCATTCTTGAAGGAAAAGATTTGATCGGAGTGGCACAGACCGGAACCGGCAAGACTGCCGCATACCTTTTGCCCGTTCTTAATCAATTAAGCAAAGGCGGATATCCGGAAGATGCCATCAATTGTGTGATCATGTCACCCACACGCGAATTAGCGCAACAGATAGACCAGCAAATGGAAGGTTTCTCTTATTTTCTACCGGCATCCAGCGTGGCTGTTTACGGAGGAAACGATGGTGTGCGCTTCGAGCAAGAAAAGAAAGGTTTAACTTTGGGGGCCGATGTAGTCATTGCTACTCCGGGACGTCTGATAAGTCATCTCAGCCTAGGTTACGTAGACTTGTCTAAAGTTTCTTTCTTTATTCTTGATGAAGCGGACCGTATGCTGGATATGGGATTCTCGGATGACATTATGCAAATAGTGAAATATCTGCCGAAAGAACGTCAGACCATCATGTTCTCGGCCACTATGCCGGCTAAAATACAACAATTGGCAAAAACGATCTTAAACAATCCGGTAGAAATAAAATTAGCGGTTTCAAAACCTGCGGAAAAGATTATCCAAACGGCTTATATCTGTTATGAACGCCAGAAATTGGGAATTATTCAATCCCTTTTCCAGGATCAAACACCCGAACGTGTCATTATCTTTGCCTCTTCCAAATTGAAAGTAAAGGAGGTGACACAAGCATTCAAGCGGATGAAACTGAACGTAGGTGAAATGCACTCAGACTTGGAGCAGTCCCAACGGGAACAGATTATGCGTGAATTTAAAAGTGGCAGAATCAATATTCTGATTGCTACCGATATTGTTTCGCGAGGAATAGACATTGACGATATTCGTTTGGTAATCAACTACGATGTTCCACATGACAGCGAGGATTATGTACACCGCATCGGCCGTACAGCTCGTGCCAACCATGATGGTTGCGCCATTACTTTTGTCAGTGAGAAAGAGCAGACCCAATTCAAAGCTATTGAAAATTTCCTGGGTAGGAACATCTATAAAATCCCGGTTCCCGAGGAATTGGGAGAAGCGCCCGAATACAACCCGCGAAGTGGCGCCGGTCGTAGCAATCACAAAGGTGGCGGCTCCAGAAAACAAGGCAATTATAAGGGGAAAAAGAACGGTACGGGCAAGCCCAATGCCAATAATAGAAGAAACACCCCAAAAGAATAGACGGAAGAGATGATATCTAAAAACCATTGGAGGAAGACGGACTTGTTTTCCTCCAATTTTATTTTATGGAGAGGGTCACTTCATGGCTCATCTGCAAAATAGATGCGAGGCAATCACAAACATCCATTATATGTATTGCTTGTAGGATATATAATCTTTCACCTGTAACATTACTAACCTTACACCCCACACATTAGTAACGTATGGGGTGACACGTTACTAACCTTCCGGCATGTACGTTACTAACCTCTCAAACGTCCTGTTCTTTTCTGAAAAGAACAAGGTCTTTAAAA
>OKXZ01000402.1_pt1 | contig 10305 bp, 5 predicted proteins | sample 1608991 | NCBI WGS metagenome assembly OKXZ01 (sample SAMN02675044, study PRJEB24791) | human gut metagenome, SKBSTL002 | isolation source: stool | host: Homo sapiens | place: USA
CGGGCCTGACCCCCGACGAGGTGGACAAGAGCATCAGCGGCGATACCGCCAAGCTCTACCGGATGATCTGGAGCCGCTTTATGGCCAGCCAGATGGCAGACTGCCAGCAGGATACCGTGTCGGTCACCGTCAGCGCGGCGGATTACCACTTCAAGGCCAGCGGCTACACTGTGACCTTTGACGGCTTTACCGCCCTGTACGAAGAAGCCACCGACGAAAAGGAAAAGAAGGAAACGAACCTTCCCCCGCTGGAGCAGGGACAGGTGCTCAAGCTGCGGGAACTGAAGAGCGAGCAGAAGTTCACCCAGCCGCCCGCCCGCTACACCGAAGCTACCCTCATCAAGGCGCTGGAAGAAAACGGCATCGGCCGCCCCTCTACCTACGCGCCCATCATCACCACCATCATCGACCGCGGCTATGTGGAGCGCGACCAGAAAAAGCTCAAGCCCACTCTGCTGGGACGGGCTGTGGACGGGCTGATGCTGGAACAGTTCCCCCATATCGTGGACGTGGATTTCTCCGCCCAGATGGAGAAGAATCTGGATAAGGTGGAAAGTGGCAAGGCCGACTGGCGCAAGACCGTGGATGACTTCTATCAGGGCTTTGAGGCCAGTCTGGAGCAGGCCGAAAAGAACATGGAGGGCAAAAAGGTCAAGGTGCCGGACGAGCCTTCCAGCGAGGTGTGCGACCTGTGCGGCCGCCCCATGGTCATCAAGGTGGGCAAGTACGGCAAGTTTTTGGCTTGCAGTGGCTTCCCAGAGTGCCGGGGCACCAAGCGCCTTGTCAAGGACACCGGCGGCATCTGCCCCAAGTGCGGCAAGGGACGTCTGCTGGAACGCAAGAGCTCCAAGGGACGCATCTACTACGGTTGCGAGCGCTACCCGGATTGCGATTTTATGACTTGGGATATGCCGGTGGCCACCAAGTGCGAAAAGTGCGGCAGCACCCTGTTCCGCAAGGGTGGCAAGCTGTACTGCGCCAAGGAGGGCTGCGGCTTTGAGATGCCGGTGCCCAAAAAGGACTGAACCGGCAGATAGAAGCTTTCCCCCGGACGGGGGAAGCTTTTCAGAGAATACGCTACACCCTCCCTCTTTGGCAATGACTGAGAGGGTTGGATTAAAGGAAAGACTAAATGAACGAATATAAAGTAACCATTCTGGGCGCGGGTCTGGCGGGCTGCGAAGCGGCTCTCTGGCTGGCGGGCAAGGGCGTGCAGGTAGAGCTGTACGAGCAGAAGCCCGTCCACTTTTCCCCCGCCCACAAAAGCGAGGGCTTTGCGGAGCTGATCTGTTCCAACAGCCTGAAGGCTGAGCGGCTGGACTCCGCCTCCGGTCTGCTGAAGGAAGAGATGCGCCGCATGGGCAGCCGGCTGCTGACCGCCGCCGAGGAGACCCGCGTGGCCGCCGGCGGCGCGCTGGCGGTGGACCGCGATGCCTTCAGTGCCGCTGTCACCCGCATGGTGGAGCAGTGTGAGAATATCACCGTCCACCGGGAGCAGGTGGAAACCATCGACGAGAGCGCTCCCATTTTGGTAGCTACCGGCCCGCTGACCGACGGCGCACTGGCCGACGAGATCGGACGCCTGACCGGGGACGAGCGGCTGCATTTCTACGATGCCGTTGCGCCCATCGTCACCGCCGAAAGTCTGGACTACGGCAAGGTGTTTGCCGCCTCCCGCTACGACCGTGGCGAGGCCGACTACCTGAACTGCCCCTTCAACAAGGCAGAGTACGAGGCCTTCCACGCCGCACTGGCCGGTGCGGAACGTGCCCCCCTGCACGACTTTGACACCGGCGCCGAGCAGAGCACAAAGCCCGACCCGGATGCTCACGGCAAAAAGGCCGATACCGTCACCGTGTACGAGGGCTGTATGCCCATTGAGATCATGGCTGCCCGGGGCGCCGACACCATGCGGTTTGGCCCGCTGCGCCCGGTGGGTCTGGTAGACCCCAACACCGGCCACCGCCCTTGGGCAAATGTGCAGCTGCGCGCAGAAAATAAAGAGCGCACCCTGTATAACATCGTGGGTTTCCAGACAAACCTCAAATGGGGTGAGCAGAAGCGGGTGTTCAGCATGATCCCCGGGCTGGAAAATGCGGAGTTTGTGCGCTACGGTGTGATGCACCGCAACACCTTTCTGGATGCGCCCCGGGTGCTCAGCGCCCAGCTGTGCTTGAAAGAACATCCCAACGTGTTTTTTGCAGGGCAGATCACCGGCTTTGAGGGTTATATGGAAAGCGCCGCCTGCGGTCTGCTGGCAGCACGCAATCTCTACGCCCGCTTGGAGGGCAAACAGCTGCCCCCGCCGCCCGCCGAGACCATGTGCGGTGCGCTGGTGCAGTACCTGACCACCGAGAACAAAAACTTCCAGCCCATGGGCGCAAACATGGGCATTCTGCCGCCGCTGCCCGCCGAGACCCGTCCCCGGGACAAGCGGCTGCGTTACATGGCACAGGCCGAGCGCGCTGTTGCCAGCTTCCAGCACTGGCTGGAGGAAACTGCTCTGTAAGGCAAACCACCTGAAAGGAGAAAACAGGTATGAAGATCATTGTGGACATGATGGGCGGCGACAACGCCCCGCTGGCTGTTCTGGAAGGCGCTGCACAGGCCGTCAAGGAGTACGGCGTGCAGCTGATCGGTGTGGGCAACGAGGCGCTGGTGCGCAAGACCGCCGCCGAGCACAACATTCCGCTGGACGGCATCGAGCTGGTGAACTGCACCGAGACCATCGAGATGTGCGACGAGCCCGCCCGCGCCGTCCGTCAGAAGAAGGATTCCTCCATCGTGGTGGGTCTGAATATGCTCAAGGAGGGCAAAGGCGATGCCTTTGTCTCTGCCGGCAGCACCGGTGCGCTGCACGTTGGCGCAAGCCTCATCGTGCGCACCCTGCGGGGCGTCAAGCGCCCGGCACTGGCTACCATGGTGCCCGCAAAGCAGCAGGCTTATCTGCTGCTGGACTGCGGTGCCAACGTGGAGTGCCGCCCGGAGATGCTGGCCGCTTTTGCGGTCATGGGCAGCTGCTATGTGAACAAAGTAGAAGGCCGCAAAAACCCCAGCGTAGCACTGGCCAACAACGGTGCCGAGGAGAGCAAGGGCACTCCCGTGCTGCGGGACGCCCACCAGCTGCTCAAGACTACCCCGGGCATCCGCTTTGTGGGCAATATCGAGCCGCGTGATGTGCCCAACGGCGAGGTGGACGTGGTGGTCTGTGATGGCTTTACCGGCAATGTCATCCTCAAGCTGACCGAGGGCGTGGCAAAGATGCTGCTGGGCATGCTCAAGCAGATGTTCCTTGCAAACCTTGGCGGCAAGCTGGCATATCTGCTGCTCAAGGGCGGCGTTACCGACCTGAAGCACCAGATGGACAGCGAGGAGTATGGCGGCGCGCCCTTCCTTGGCGCAAAGCAGCCGGTCATCAAGGCACACGGCTCCTCCAAGGCAAAGGGCATCAAAAACGCCATCCGGCAGGCAAAGATCTGCGTGGAGAACGATTTGTGCGGCACCATGCAGTCCGCACTGGACGAGCTGGCCGCAGCACAGAAAACTGAGGAATAAAAGGGAGTAAAAACGACCATGAGCCATCAGTTGGAAACTATCATCGGTTACAAATTCAAAAACCCGGAACTGCTGGAAATCGCGCTTACCCACACCAGCTATGCCAATGAGAGCCGCACCCCGGTCAAGCATAACGAGCGGCTGGAGTTTCTGGGCGACAGCGTTTTGCAGATCGTATCCGCAGACTACCTGTTCCACGCCTACGCCGACCGCCCGGAGGGCGACCTGACCCGCATCCGCGCCAGCCTTGTCAGCGAGAGTGCACTGTTCCAGTTTGCGCAGGAGATCGACCTTGGCGAGTATCTGCGCCTTGGCCGCGGCGAGGAGCGCTGCGGCGGCCGCACCCGTCCCAGTGTGGTGTCAGATGCCTTTGAGGCCGTTATTGCCGCCTTGTATCTGGACGGCGGCATGGAGGTGGCGCGCAAGTTCATCCTGCCCTTCATCACCGAGGGCAAGCACGCTGAGGCGGACTACAAGACCCGCCTGCAGGAGATCGTGCAGCAGAACCCGGAAGAGCGCCTGAGCTATGTGGTGGAAAGCGAGTCCGGCCCGGATCACGACAAGCATTTCGTGGTGGCGGTGCGCTTTAACTCCGACCGCGTGGCGCGGGGCGAGGGACGCAGCAAAAAAGCTGCCGAGCAGTGCGCCGCCAAGGAAGCACTCAAGCTGCTGGGCGTGATAAAGGAAAAGTAAATGGTATTCAAGGAACTGGAGATCCAGGGCTTTAAAAGTTTTCCCGATAAGGTAAAGATCAGTTTTGATACCGGCGTCACCGGCGTGGTGGGCCCCAACGGCTCCGGCAAGTCCAACCTTTCGGACGCAGTGCGCTGGGTGCTGGGCGAGACCAGCTCCCGCCAGCTGCGCGCCGCCGGCAAAATGGAGGACGTCATCTTCGGTGGCACCCGCAAGCGCAGCCCCATGGGCTTTGCGCAGGTGCGGCTGACGCTGGACAACGCCGCCCACACGCTGGATGTGGACGCGGACGAGGTGACCATCGGGCGCAAATACTACCGCTCCGGCGACAGCGAGTACACCATCAACGGGCAGGTATGCCGCCTGCGGGACGTGTACGAGCTGCTGCTGGATACCGGCATCGGCAGGGACGGATATTCGGTCATCGGGCAGGGACGCATTGCGGAGATCGTGGCAGCCAAAAGCAGCGAGCGCCGCGAGATCTTTGAAGAAGCCTGCGGCATTGCCAAGTACCGCTACCGCAAGACCGAAGCCGAGCGCCGTCTGGCCGCAGCGGGCGAGAACTTGGAGCGCCTGCGGGATATCCTTGGCGAGCTGGAAAGCCGGGTGGGCCCGCTGGAAAAAGAAAGCGCCAAGGCACAGAAGTTTCTGGAACTGAGCGCCCAGCGCAAAACGCTGGAAGTGACCCTGTGGACCGATGGGGTGCACCGCGCTCGGGAAGCCGTGCGCCAGCAGGTGCGGGACTACGAGACCGCCCAGACCGACTACGAGCGTTTTGACCGGGAGACCAAGGCCGCCGAGCAGGAGGCTGAGGAGATCCGTATGCAGGCACAGCAGCTGACGGTTGCTGTCGAGCGCCTGAATGGGGATATCCGCAGCATCACCCAGCAGATCAGCGGCTCCGAAAGCCGCATCGCCGTGCTGGAAAACGATATTCTGCGCAACGATGAGAGCGCGGCTTCTTTGCAGCAGGAGATCGCCGCCGGGCAGCAGGACACCGCCGAGGCGGATGCCGCCTTGCAGCGCCACCGTGCCGTGGCAAAGACCATGGAGGCTGCGGGCGAAAAGCTTGCGGCAGAGATCGAAGCGCTGAATGCCGAACTTGCCCGGCTGGCAGATGCCAGCACCGCCAGCGGTGCCCGCAAGGACAGCCTGCGGGCAGAGCTTGCCGACCACACCGCAAAGCGCACCGAGGCACAGGTGGCACAGGCTGCCGCCGAAGCCGCCGGAGACACCGCCCGGCAGCGTCTGCCCGCGCTGGAACAGAGCGCCCGGGATGCCGCCGCACAGCTGGAGGAAACAAGACAGGATCTGGCCGATACCGTAAAGTACCGCCAGACGCTGGAGGAAAACGAAAAGCAGCTGGGCAACATCCGCTCCGGTCTGGAGCTCAAGCTGCGCAGCCGCAAGGCCGCGCTGGACGAGGCCGATGCCGCCGAGCAGCGGCTGGGCAGGGAACTGGATGCCGCCCGGCAGCGCCTTTCGGTGCTGCGGGAGCTGGAAAAGAACATGGACGGCTACCAGAACTCGGTGCGTGCGGTCATGCGCGCCGCCGGAGCCCGCCGTCTGCGGGGCGTTCTGGGGCCGGTATCCACCATCCTGAAGGTGGAGCCCGGGTGCGAGGTTGCCATCGAGACCGCACTGGGCGGTGCGCTGCAGAACATCGTGGTGGAAAACGAAGCCGCCGCGAAAGCCGCCATCGCCCTGCTGCGCAATGACCATGCAGGCCGCGCCACCTTTTTACCGCTGGATACCGTGCAGCCCGGCGTGTTTCGGGGACGGCTGTCCGGCACGGCACGGCTGGCCTCTGCGCTGGTGCAGGCCGACCCCCGGTACGAGAATATCGTCTCGAACCTGCTGGGGCGCATCATCGTGGTGGAGGATATCAACGAAGCCTCCCGCGTGGCGCGGGACAACGGTTACCACAACAAGGTGGTCACCATGGATGGACAGGTCATCAATGCAGGCGGCAGCTTTACCGGCGGCAGCGTGCAGCGCAGCGCCGGTCTGTTCACCCGCAAGCAGGAGATGGAAGAGCTGCGCCTGAAGGCGGCCAAGCTGCAAAAAGACTGCCTTGCCGCACAGGAAAAGACTGACCAGTGCAAAGAGCAGGCAGATGCTTTGCAGGCAGAGCTGACCGCCACCGCCAGCGAGCAGATCACTGCCGCCAACGACCGGGTGCGTGCAGAGGCGGAGCAGAAGCGGCTGGAAGCCGCCGCTGCCCAGCTGGAAACTGCCGTGCAGAACGCACAGCAGCAGATGGACGCCTTGCAGGCTGCGTTGAACGACAGCCGCGCCAAGGCCGATGCCGCTGCCTTGCAGCAGGCAGAACTGACGGCGCAGATCGAGCAGCTGACCGCCGAGCTGAGCCGCATTGCAGAGGGCAGCGACAGCTTTCTGACCCAGCAGAACCAGCTGGCACAGGCGCTCAGCGCCAAGCGGCTGGAACAGGTGACCCGCCGCAAGGACGCGGAGCTGGCTTACAGCCAGATTGCCGCGCTGGAACAGCGTGCCAAGGACTCCGCTGCCCGCCGCACTGCACTGGAAGAAAGCCTTGCCGCCCTTGCTGCCCGCAGCGAAGCCTGCCGCACCGAGATCGCGGCCATCCGCAAGGCCAAGACCGACAGCCAGACCACCATCACCCAAAAGGAGCAGGCCATCCGCGAAGCCACCGAAAAGCGGCTTGCCTGCCAGCAGAAGGAAACGGAAGCGCTGGCAAAAGCCCGCACCGCCTCCGACAGCCGCGAGGAGATGGGCCGGGAGATGGCACGCCTTGCCGAGCGCAAGGCCGCTGCCGAGACCGAGTACGACCAGACCGTGGCAAAGCTGTGGGACGAGTACCAGCTCTCGGTCAGTCAGGCGGAGCAGCTGTGCGTGGAGTTTGACAGCCTGACCGCGCTGCGGGCACAGGTGGCCGACCTGCGCGGCAAGATCCGCGCCCTTGGCAGCGTGAACGTAAGCGCCATCGAGGAGTACAAGGAAGTCAAAGCCCGCTACGATGAGCTGTCCCGTCAGGTGACCGACGTGGAGGAGAGCCGCAACGAGCTGAGCCGCATGATCGCAAAGCTTTCCGCCCAGATGCGGGAGATCTTCACCGACAGCTTCCGTGCCATCAACGAAAACTTCAGCCGCGTGTTCACCGAGCTGTTCGGCGGCGGCGAAGCCAGCCTTGTGCTGGAGGACGAAAGCGATGTGCTGGCCTGCGGCATCGGTATCCGGGTAGCCCCGCCGGGCAAGGTCATCAAGAATCTGGAAGCCCTTTCCGGCGGCGAGCAGGCGCTGGTGGCTATCAGCATCTACTTTGCCATTCTGGCGGTGAACCCCGCGCCCTTCTGCATTCTGGACGAGATCGAAGCCGCCTTGGACGATGCCAACGTGGTGCGGTTTGCCCAGTATCTGCGCCGCATCAGCGATAAGACCCAGTTCATCGTCATCACCCACCGCCGCGGCACCATGGAAGCTGCCAACGTGCTGTATGGCGTGACCATGCAGGAGGACGGCGTGTCCAAGCTGCTCAAGCTGGATCTGGAACAGGTTGACGCAACGCTGGTTTCCTGATATAAAATAAACAGAAAATAGATAGGAGGACCACTATGGCGTTCTTCGGATTTGGAAAAAAAGAAAAAGACAAGATGAAAACGGGTCTGGAAAAGACCCGCACCGGCTTCTGGGGCAGCATTATGAACACCCTGACCGGCAGCGTCATCGACGATGAGATGTACGATGATCTGGAGGAGCAGCTGATCCTTGCCGACGTAGGCGGCGAGGTGGCGGTGCATCTGGTGGATAAACTCCGCGACCGTGTGCGCGACAAGGGGCTCAAGACCGGCGAACAGGCCGCAGACGCCCTGCGCGACATCATTGCCGAGGAGATGACCCCGGAGGCCGAGATGGCGCTGGACGGCAAGCCCGCTGTCATTCTGGTCATCGGCGTCAACGGCGTGGGCAAGACCACCAGCATTGCCAAGCTGGCCGATTATTACACCCGGCAGGGCAAGCGGGTCATGCTGGCCGCCGGTGACACCTTCCGCGCCGCTGCCAGCGAGCAGCTGGAGATCTGGGCAAGCCGTGCCGGTGTGCCCATCGTCAGCGCAGGCGAAGGCGCAGACCCCGCCGCCGTCATCTTTGATACGGTCAAGTCTGCCACCGCACGCGGCTATGATATGGTCATTGCGGACACCGCAGGCCGTCTGCACAACAAATCAAACCTGATGGCAGAACTTTCCAAGATCAGCCGCAGCGTCAAAAAGGCAAGCCCAGAAGCCAGCCTTGAGACCCTGCTGGTGCTGGATGCCATCACCGGGCAGAACGCCATCAGTCAGGCCAAGGAGTTCTGCAAGGCTGCCGATGCCACCGGCATCATCCTGACCAAGCTGGACGGCACCCCCAAGGGTGGCTGCATCATCGGTGTGCACGAAAAGCTGGGCCTGCCCATCCGCTTTGTGGGTGTGGGGGAAAAGATCGACGACCTGATCTTCTTCTCCGCCACCGATTTTGCTGAAGCCCTGCTGCCGGAGGTTCCGCAGCATAAAAAAGAGGAAACGGAGCAGGCAGGGGAGGAACAGGCATGATCGTTTGTGCAGCTACTAACAATGCGGGCAAGCTGAAAGAGCTGCGCCGCATCCTGACCCGCTGCGGCCACGAGGTAAAAAGCCTGCGGGAACTGGGTGTAAGCCTGGACCCGGAGGAGACCGGAACCACCTTTGCGGAAAACGCAAAGATTAAGGCCGAAGCCTTTTGCAAGGCAACCGGCCTGCCCACCGTGGCGGATGATTCCGGCCTGTGCGTGGATGTCCTGAACGGGGCACCCGGCGTGTACAGCGCACGCTATGCGGGTGAGCACGGCAACGATGCCGCCAACAACGAAAAGCTGATGGCAGAGATGCAGAATGTGCCGGTGGGACAGCGCGCCGCCAAGTTCGTTTCGGCGGTCTGCCTGATCCTGCCGGATGGGCGGGAGCTGGTTGTGACCGGCGAATGCCCCGGCAGTGTGGCCCTGACCCCGGCGGGCGATAACGGTTTTGGGTATGACCCGCTGTTTGTCCCCGATGCCGTCGGCCTGCCCGGCGGCGGCACGGTACCCAACACTGCACACCGCACCTATGCCGAGCTGGCCGATGCCGAAAAAGACGCCATCAGCCACCGCGGCCGCGCCATGGAAAAGCTGGAAGCCGAGCTCGCCGCATTTTTGGGCGAATGAGCCGCAGAGAAAAACTGAATAGAACGATTTGATTTTGACTGAACAATAAGGAGCGAACAATGTCTTTAACAAGCAAACAGCGCGCCGCACTGCGCGGCATGGCCAACACCATGGAGCCGGTTTTCCAGATCGGCAAGGGCGAAATTGATGAAACGCTGATCAAGGGCGTGGATGACTGCATCAAAGCCCGCGAGCTGATCAAGCTGAAGGTGCTGGAAAACAGCGAGTATGATGCCCGCGAGGCTGCCGACATCCTGTGCGAAGCCATCCATGCAGAGTGCGTGCAGGTGATTGGCCGCAAGTTTGTGCTGTTCCGCAAAAAGCCGAAGGAATCTGCTTATGCGGAACTGCTGAAAAAGTAAGATGAAAGCACTGCTATTTGGCGGCACATTTGACCCGCCCCACGCCGGGCACATGAACAACCTGCGGGCCGCCATGCAGGCGGTGCAGCCGGATGTGGTGCTGGTTATGCCGGCGGGCATCCCACCCCACAAGCACGCCAGCGCAACGCCGGGCGAACTGCGCCTTGCCATGTGCGAATGCTTTAAGGCGCTTGGCCCCCAGGTGCAGGTGAGCCAGTGGGAAGTGGACCGCGCGGGCCGCAGCTATACCTATAATACCGTCAGCATGCTGCAGGAAAAGTATCCCGGCGCTCAGCTGTATATGACAATTGGCAGCGATATGCTGGAAACATTTGATGAATGGTACCGCTGGCGGGAAATTTTGGCTATGGTCACCCTGGTGGTGCAAAGCCGGGAACCCGGCGATGGCGACGCTCTGTGTGCAGCAGCCCAAAAGCTGGAAGAAGCAGGCGGGAAGATCATGTTTGCGGATGCCCCGGTGCTGGAGTGTGCCTC
>OKXZ01000411.1_pt1 | contig 10010 bp, 10 predicted proteins | sample 1608991 | NCBI WGS metagenome assembly OKXZ01 (sample SAMN02675044, study PRJEB24791) | human gut metagenome, SKBSTL002 | isolation source: stool | host: Homo sapiens | place: USA
ATTTTCATAAATCTGTTCTTTTGTGAATGTGGTTTGAGGAGATTGCAGTAACAAATAAAGGACTTCAAATTCGTTTGTTGATAAATAAACTTCCTGCTGTCCTAATATTACACAATGCCGGTTAACATCAATGTGTAAGGTGTGATTTGTTTGCTTTAATCCCCAAAATTCTTGTGCCATTGTCCGGTCATTCGCAATTTGTTCAAGCAGCAAGGATAATTCATTAAATTTTCTAACTTCCCTCAATTTCTTATATAGGTTGACAGTTATCGTACACCCGTATATATCCTTATCAAAATCAAAAATATGTGTTTCGATTGAAATAAAGCTATCATTATCAAGTGTAGGGCGCGTTCCAATATGAGTAACACCATAATATATCTTGCCACTTAAAAGAATATCTGCCACATACACCCCTGTCTTTGGCAAAAATGTATTTTTTGCTATTTCTATGTTTGCGGTAGGTGTCCCCACATGCTTTCCAATACCTCGGCCATGTATAACAATCCCTGTTAGTGTGTAAATAGGCTCATTTATTTTTTCTTTCATTTCAATCCTCATATAATCCCATTCATTGACAGGATAATCAAAACACAAGTTACTATTATAAAACTTGCCAGTATAAGCAGGCCAGTATGCTTTTGTCTTGCTTCATTTTCCAAAGTAGCAACATATCCGCTTTTTCTCAAAGCGGTAACTATGGGCTTATACAGTAAAAATGTAATGGACGCATTTAACCCACCTTTCAATAAGTTAAATGGAAGAAAGGCAGGAAGTAACAATTCTACAACTGCTTCTCTTGGATACCCCATATAAAGCGGCGTTACCAAATAGTTCCACAACAGCATAACGATAACCGTTATTAGCCAGCCCGATGCCAGACCAATCACTGCACCAGATAAAGTGTGCTTTTTTTTGTAAATGACAGATGCCGTACACGCAAAAGATAGTGTTTGTACGATATTCATAATACAACCTAATATTCCGGTATCGCTTACTGTAATCATTTCAAGGGTTGCTACAATAACAGATACAATGCAGGAAGTCATCGGCCCCCAGATAAAGCCGCCCAAAGTTACAATAACATCGGATGGATCATACTTTAAGAATAGAATAATAGGAATCCTGCCAACAACCATAGTGACATAAGTGATCGCACATAGCATACCAATAACTGTGATTCTTTTTGTTTTACTGTTCATAATTGCTTTCCTCCGTGACAAAAAATTAACACCCAAAAGAAAATGTCTTTCAGGTGTTAGCATTATAATTAGGCCACAGAAAAGAAAGTAATCCTCTCAAAATCTGCGAAAATCTAACCATATCTTCTTTCATCCAGACTATACTGTTGGTTTTGGAATTACACCAAATCGTGCGTTTTACGCTCGCGGACTTTACCGCCAATCGGGAATTTCACCCTGCCCCGAAGACACTTTTATTCAGTTGTTTTCCCTGTAATTATAACATCAACTATTTTTGGAAGCAATGAATTGAAGAAAGTTCGGAAATATATCGGAAACTTGCATTTTATGAAATAGGACTTACCACCAATTCAATTCGCCATGTTCTCTGACATAAGAGGCAGAATGATAATAAATAGGTGTTGTATCTCTCAATAAAATCCCTCCAATCAAAGAAGTTATAATTGCAGAAAAAGAGCGGGGCTGCCTATGCGCCCCGCCAAATCTGCTTAACCAAATATAAAATCCTTTAAGGCACTGTTTGCCCCGCCAATGATCCCTACCAGCCATGCAGCCGCCAGAGGCAGACCGTATGGACTGATAAGAAAGGCGATCATAAGCCATGCAAGACCCGGCAAAAATCCTGCGACAAAGAACAGCACCAATGCCGCCAGAAAGATGATCCCGGAAAGAATCCCAAGTACCGCACCGGAAAGAACCACTAAAAATTTACATACCAGATAAAGAATCCCCGTAACCAGCATAAAGGGAAGTGCCAGTAATTTACCTATCAAACGCATACGCTTTGCCTCCTTTCAGAAGGGCATCTGCCCTTATAAAAATTTTACCGTGACGGCAAAAAGAAAGCAACGGCTTTCCGGCTGTTTATGAAATGTTTGCAAATCCCCGGATCAGTTTATCCATGCCATCTTAAAGGCTATTTAAACAATCGAAAAAAAAGTGTTATAGATAAAATTGGCTTATTATATTCTATATTTCCGATTTTTCCATCTATTTTCTTTAGTAATTCTTTTACAATATACAATCCCAAACCGGAACCACCTTTGGTGCGTGATTTATCAACGGTGTAAAACTTGCTGAATAATAAATTTATATCCATCTCATCAAGGGATTGCGTTGAATTTTTAATCATGAACACGCCTTCCTGGTTAATGGACACTTCAATATAGTTATCAGAATAACGGATTGCATTTGTAATTAGATTTTCAATAATACGTTTACAAATAAGGTTATTGCCATATATCCACACCGGAGATTTTTCTGTTTGAATAATCGGCTGGATTTCCCCAAATTCATAATACTTTTCAATTAAGCAATCTGTAACAATTCTATTTATATCAACCTTCTCACATTCAACATCAAACTGCTCATTTTCCACCACAGATAAATCATAAAATTCTTGCACCAGATCTGTGAGATAATCTGTTTTTGCTTTAATGATTTCAATATATTGGTCTTGCTCCTGTTTATCTTCACATTCTTGTAAAAGTGTTAGATAACCCTGTATAGATGTTAATGGGGTTCTTAGATCATGGCTTATATTAGATATAGATTGCTTTAACTGATCTTCTTCTTGCTTAATTTGAACTTGCAGTTTCTTATGCAGGGTATCTTTTTGATTGATCGCATAAGCTAACTCTTCAATATCTCTATTTGATAAAGATACTCTTATTTTTCGTTTTTCCTTTATCTGCTTATTTATATTGCGAATTGTTCTAGTAATAGAAAAAAGGGAACATGCTAATATGAATATAGAACATATCAATAAAAAATAGAACATATCCGCATTTCCCCTTTCTGTTGTAATTAGTGTATTTCTTGTTTTCTCAATATCAATGCTGACACCAGGAATGTAATAATTACAGTTCCTACAAAATAAAGTAAGATATTGATTTCCAAATGATTTACCATATTATAAGAACACGTATTCATCCAATAATACATCGGATTGATTTTTAAGTACGTTAGAACTCGCCACGATTGAGCAGACATATTATCCCATGTCATCATATAAATAAGAGGTCCGCTAAAAGTAAATAATGACATAGTTCCTACCACAATAGCTGTATGCTTAAATATCACACACAGCATGAGTGTAATACCGATAAAGGCTCCCATAACCATGCAATTTAGCCCTGCAATTTTCAACATTGGAAGTAATTGTATCGGCACATTGTATTTTGTACATTCAATTATAAATGCAACCATAATAAATGAAAAATATAAAATGATGCTGGTAACAGTAATCACGATATACTTTGCAATAAAGAATTTTAGTCGGCTTTGTCCACTTGCAATCGCAATTTTAATCGTTGAATCTGTATATTCTCTGGAAAAGAAAACAACAGAAAATATAAGAACAATCAGCCAGAAAAATACCGTATAAGACGTGGCAGTCCTTATAATTTCTTCAATCATTGGATGTACCTGATCACTATATGCACGAGCAAGAAATCCTACGGTTTCTCCTATCTTCCATGTTTCATCTACGCTGGAACTAGATACTACAAATTGTTGCTGACCTCCTATGGAAAAGATACCAAAAACAGCTAAAATCAATGCAAATGTTAGATATAACGCCTTTGTATGAAATAATTTATAAAATTCTGCCCGTATTTGATTATACATTTTTTCTACCCCCTATTAGATTTTCAAAGTATGTTTCCAAATCTTCTCCCTGAACAGAGATTTCATCAATGATGATTTCATTGTCGGTTAGTAATTTGGAAATCATTCTTACATTATCTAAACAATCATAAATCCGAATAGAATTGTCTGGATAAACGGAATAGTTTTTAATATTAGCTTTTTGTTCTAATATGAGAGTGGTTTTCTGTATATTATCTGTTTTCAAACAAATATACCGTTTACATTCTTCATTCAATTTTTCAGCAGAAATTTGTTTTAAAAGTTCTCCCTTATGAAGAAAGCCATAACAAGTGGCGAGCTGGTGCAATTCGCTTAATATATGGCTGGATATTAAAATGGTGGTTTCCCGTTCTTTCACTAATTTTTTAAGAAGTTCCCGTAATTCGATAATTCCCGTAGGATCAAGTCCATTGACAGGTTCATCCAATATTAAAAATTCTGGCTCACCTAATAATGCAACGCCCAGTGCAAGCCGCTGTTTCATCCCTAATGAAAAATTCGCTACTCTTTTTTTACCTGCGTTCGATAAGCCAATCAATTCTAAAGTATCAGCAATGCAGCTTTTATTCGGAATACCTCTCTGTATTCTTTGCACTTCCAGATTTTGTGAAGCAGTCATATCTTTATATAGTGCCGGCATTTCAATCGTACACCCGATTTTTGATCGTTCATATTGCAGATTATCATTATGCCCAAATAGAATAATTTCTCCTTCACTTTTAAAATTAAGACCTGTCAATAATCTGATTAGCGTTGTTTTTCCTGCTCCATTTTCGCCCACAAGTCCATATATTTCGCCTTTTGGAATAGTTAAGTTTACATTTTTTAAAGCATAGAAATCTTTATATTTTTTGCTCAGGTTTTTTGTTTCGCATATAAATTTTGTCATTCTAAACACTCCTTTCTATGCCACTATATCTAATAAGTCTAAAGAAAATCTAAAGTTATTTAATTTTATAACCGATTCCCCAAATGGTTTGTATATAATCTTCATTTGTAATTGATTTAATTTTCTTACGAATATGACTAATATGAGTATTGATTGTATCGTCATCATACGCATAAGGTTCATTCCAAATGGATTCATATAAATTTTGTTTTGAAAATATTTTCTGTGGGTATTGCAATAGCAATTCTAAAATGCTCAATTCTGTTGATGTAAATGGTACTAATACTCCGTTTATATAAACCAAAGAGTTATTGATCTTTATATTTTTGTATATCAAAGTATTATTATTTTGATAAGGATTATCGACAGTCCGTTTTAAATTTGCCTCAATACGTGCAAGAAGCTCATACAAATCAAATGGTTTTGTCATGTAGTCATCTGCCCCTATTTTTAATAATTCTATTTTGGTCTGAACCATTGTTTTTGCTGATACAACAATAACAGGAGCGTTTGTAAATTTTCGCAATTTCTGTAATACATCATCCCCATTCAGCCCTGGCAACATAATGTCAAGTATTATCAAGTCCGGAACAAAAGATTTGCACAAATTTATTCCTTCTATACCATTTAAAGCATATTGAACACTATATTTATTATTTTCCAAGAATTTTTTAATCATATTGCAAATATCTATATCATCTTCAATAATAACAATTTTACACATTTTTATTTACCTCCATGCCAAATTATTTTATCATAGGAACTTATCGTTATCCACATAATAATATCGTCGATAAAAAACTGTTAAGAATAAATGAACCCATATCAAGATGCCATTTCAAAATTAGTTTAATATTATGAAAGATTTGCAAATCCCCGGATCAGTTTGTCCATGCCATCCCAAAGGCTGTCCAGACGGGTGCGGATGTCATCTATATCTGCGGCATAAATATTGCCGGTCTCATTGGCCCGTCTGGTATATTGGTTTAAGTTATTGGAACAAATGCGGAGAAGCCGGATCATTTCCTGAATGTCTCCCATATCAAGGTGAATGATGTAACCGTCTACGGCCATCTTTCGCAGATATGCCGACAGGTTGGTAATGCCAAGTTCCGCCATGCGTTCTTTTACCAGTTCGGCCTCCGCTTCGGACATGACAAATTCGACGCGGACGGATTTTTTGTTATGCCCGCCCTTCATCGTTCCAACCCTCTTTTATGAGATGAGACCTCCTGCGTCGAAACCGCCGTCTTTGCTTTTTTGAGTTTTTCCCGCAGGGTGGTCTTTTCCAGCTTATCAAGATATTCCTCCAGATTTCCGGCTGTCGCATGATAGCTGCGTTTGAAGCGTTCCCGTTTTAGGATCATCATAAGTTCCGGCTCATTTTCCGGCAGATAAGTCATTGTTTTAGGGGCTCCATGCTCTGGCATAAGCCGGTTCATAAGCTGTCTCCGTTCCTGATAGGGAATCGTGATAACATTTCCATTCTCAAATGCAACGGCTACATTTCTGATTGGACAGGTCAGTTTTTTCATCCGTTCCACATGTTCTCTGTAATTTAGCGGATAGAGATCGCCAAATATTTTTCCGTCCCTGACTTCTTTCAAAGAGATGGCATAAGCCAAAACGGGATCATTTGTCTGTTCCTGGTAAAACCGCCACACTTTGTTTTCATGGCTGCCCTCCAGATAAACTTCCCGTTCGCGCAGGGTATAGGTTCCGCAAGGGCGTGACATCCAAAGAAGCTGTTTATCCTCTGAACGGTCTGACACAGCCAGTTTTGAGATCAGTTCCTTATCCAGGTCAAAGTCCTCTTTATAATGTTGGGTATGAAGATCTACGATACGGGAAAGAGCACCCAGAAGATCTACATCCTCAAATCTTACCCCGGCCATCAGCGTTCCCTTTCCGGCACAGGAGGGATCATCTGCCTTGCTTCATGCTCCGGTTTGTCTGCTTTCAGACGGTCCATCAAAGACGGCTTTGCTTCCGGCACCAGCTCCCGGATTTCTTCATCCGTCTGTCCGTCTGTCAGATCCGGGCGCACAGGAGGTTCGTTGTTCAGCCTGCCATCCAGCATATTGTAGTTGCCGGTCTGACCTTCCTCATAAAGTTCTGCATTGCGCAGATAACTCTCCGGCGCCTGAAATGGCTGTCCGGCAAACAGAATTTCTCTTTGGGTGGTAAACTGTGCAAGGACCCCATTTTGCAGTCTCGCAAATTCTTCATACTGGCGCAGGGTAAGCCCTCGTTCCAGCATTTCCGCCTGGGTATGCGCCCAGCCTTCTCCATAGAGAAAATAGTACATGTCGGGCTGATCACAGACAAAACACAGGGAACCGTCCTGATTGTCATAGTAAGATGGCTGCATATTCTGGTAATGGCAGCGTTCCTCACGCCCCAAATACACACGGTTGTCCGCACCCAGCATAGCGACCATACCCGCGTAATTACTATGGACCGCAGAGCGGATTTCTACCAGCGGATCTGTTTGAGAAGGAATCTGTCTGCCCGGAATCTCATTTTGTTTTTCCGCTGCATCATTTCTTGGTATCACTTCTTCATGGCTGCGTGCATCCAGCTCCGGTTGAGATGTTCCTTTCCGAACAGCACCGGGCTCCGGTTCTTTTTCTTTCACATAGTATCGGACATTTGCTGTCGTATGCTCGTTGGCTTCCTTTGCATAGTTTTCAGCAGCAGCTTTGGTATCAAACTCCAACGGTTTTCCATTTTCCTTGCACCAGCTTTGTGCCGGTCCGAAAATAGAAGTGCTGCTTCGTACTGCCCATACACCATAGGTCCGTTTCTTTTCCATTCCGCATCCCTCCTTATCGTTCCTGCTGTTTGGAAGTTTGTTGCTTTTTTACCGGGTCTGCCGGTTTTGTTGCTTTTAGCTGCTGACGGAGAGAATTCTTATGCTCCAGTTTGGAATCTGTGATGTTGACATATTCGCCAATGATACAGAGCGCTTCTCCATAACTGCCGGAAACAAATACCCGATCAGACATTTCTTTTGCCTGTTCTTTCAAACCATGCTCCCGCAAAGTACGGGAAGCAATACCCAGCAGATTAAAAATGTTCCCATCTGCTCCGATCAGCGGACAATCCGGTTTATCTGCCAACGCTTCCGGTGTTTCTATAAATCCGCCTAAATAATTCGGCACAAAGTCCGACAGCCATGTGCCGCCATAGACTTCATGGGTCTGTAAACGCCACAGGGCAAGTTTTCCTATATCCAGTTTCACATCATCAAACGGGTAAAGCAGACAGGTCAGTTCGCCGTGCTGAAAAGCAGCCACATTCTCAAACTGACAGCCATCTTTCAATATGCCTGCTTTTGTCAGCATTTCATTGATCCCGTCCACCCACTCTGTCAGATCCCCGCCACAGCCCTGTAAAATCAGTCCTTCCTTATCCGGCATGCGGCGAAGATCCTCCGCAGTAATCGTGTTGATATTCAAAAAATCGCCTCCTATCGTTTTTGTTAAAATATATGTTTTGTCCGCAACTTAACCTCATTTCAAAGCACCGGAGTATTCTTATACAGCTCCCTTGAAAACAGGTGCAAAAAGCCCTTGAAAATCAAGGACTTTTAAGGCTAAGTTGCGGACATATCATGGTTGGTTTTGCCGCTTCCGGCGTTTGCGTTCCCGCTCGGATTTCCGTCTTGCATAGACCCGGCAGGCAGCGGAACAATATGCCTGGCTGGTTGTAGGAAGATATGCCTTTCCACACACAGGGCATATTTTCTGTCTCATGGAGGTGTCCTCGCCGGTAATGGCTGATTCCAGTGCTGCATCCACCGGCAGCACCGCTTTTTCAAAGTACCTGCAATAAGCACCGGTCCACCATTTATTCAGCATGTAACAAGGGCTGTCCAGAGGAAGGCAGATCTTATCCTGGGAGTCATAGTTGGCGCAAAGCTCCGTAACCAGCTTTCGGATCGTAGCCCGCTCCGAGCGGTTCAATTCTCTCTCCGCCATAACGCCTACCTTTCCGGGGCTCTGCTTTGCCGACCGCTGGAAATTTCGGTTGTATCAGTAACATTCCTGGGCTGTGAAAGGGCATCGGCGATAGAGTTCCGCTTTTTCTGTTTTGGTTCATGGTAAATAAAAAGTTCATTTTTTCCTGGTACATACAACAATCCATTTTCTTCGCAGCGGAAAATATCACATTCTTTGTCTGTTGAAACGGTATAAAAGTCTTTGTAATCATAAGGTGCTTTTTGCCGATCCTGATAGGTACACAGCCCTAAGTTGGGGTCACTTGCCAGCCGTTTCGATATGGCGAAAAAGTCGCCTTCTTTTTTGTGAAATTTTCGTATGGGCGTGAAGTGATAACCGCCATATTCAAAGGTTTTTCGATCGCTCATTTACGCCTGCCTTTCTTTACTGGAAATTCCAGCTTGAAATTCACATATTTACCGCCGGTATCATCCAGAATCACTTCCGCATCATAGGTCTTTCCTGTTTTTTCACTGTAAAGCCCGGACATAGAAATACGGCCCTCTTTCAAAAGAGCCGCTGCCACAGACTTTGTGATGGACTTTTTCTTGCTGGAAAAGAAACGGTTATCTTTCCAAAGAGCAAAAGAACATTCCCTGTTGTCGCAGAAAAAACCTTTCTTTCCTTCATATACCGGGGCTCCGCAGCGAGGACATACCCCTACGGCTTCATGTGCAGTTCCTCTGGAAGAAGGAAACAGATCCGCAAAACGTTCTTCCGGGGTAGTATGTTCTTTTACCAGCGTCCGGCTCATATCTGCAATCTGATCCATAAAAGATGTTGCCGACAGTTCGCCATGTTCCACTTGTTTCAGCATGGATTCCCATTCTGCAGTTAAGATGGGAGATTTGATATTGTCCGGCAGGACTGCGATCAGGTTCTTTCCTTTTTCCGTAGGAATGAGCTGCTTTTTCTTTCGCTGTACAAATCCGGCAGAAACCAGCTTTTCCAGTGTTGCCGCACGGGTAGCCGGAGTACCCAATCCTTTACGCTCGGCATCTTCCGGCATATCTTCCGCACCGGCAGTCTCCATAGCGGACAGCAGTGTGTCCTCCGTATAGTGTTTCGGCGGTGAAGTTTTCCCTTCACGGAGACTTGCTGATACAGCTTCAAAAGTCTGTCCTTCCTGCAGCACAGGGAGAGCGACAGCTTCATTTTCTTTGTGTTCCGTTTCACTCTGCCTGATACTCATACGGTGAATCCGTTCCACCTCTTTCCAGCCGGACTGTAAAATAGTCTTTCCTTTTGCCGTAAAAGTATATCCCT
>OKXZ01000419.1_pt1 | contig 9924 bp, 10 predicted proteins | sample 1608991 | NCBI WGS metagenome assembly OKXZ01 (sample SAMN02675044, study PRJEB24791) | human gut metagenome, SKBSTL002 | isolation source: stool | host: Homo sapiens | place: USA
AAGCATTTCCTTTGAATCCTTGAAGAAAGTAAATGGAAATGCCATCCTTTTGCCGGATCCGGCATTTCATCTTCCGTGCGAAAAAGTGGAACTACCAGAAGGATTTGTGGAAGAAAATACCATTGGCATCAATCTAAGCCCATTGATTATCGAACATGAGAAAGAAAAGGGATGTGTATTAGCCAATTATGAGAATCTGATGGAGTATATCATCAAAGAGACTGATTGTCAGATTGCACTGATTCCACATGTCGTATGGGAGTCTAATGATGACAGAAAGCCATTAAGACAGCTATATGAAAAATATAAGGAAACAGGCAGAGTAGTACTTGTAGAGGACCATAACTGTATGGCACAAAAGTACATTATCAGCAAGTGCAGAATGTTTGTAGGAGCCAGAACGCATGCAACGATTGCAGCTTATTCAACCTGCGTGCCAACACTTGTTGTGGGATATTCTGTAAAGGCAAGAGGAATTGCAAGAGATCTGTTTGGAACAGAAGAGAAGTATGTGGTTCCGGCACAGTCACTTAGCAACACCGAGCAGTTACAAGAGGCATTCCGGTGGATTAGAATGCATGAACAGGATATTCGAAGCCAGTTAATGCAAAGACAGGCAGAGTACAAAGAATACCAGAATACATATGCAGAGGATTTGAGAAGATGAAGATAGAAAATGAATTGGTGAGTGTCATCATTCCCATTTACAATGTAGATAAATACCTTGCGGCATGTATTGAATCTGTTCAAAAACAGACCTATCAGAATCTGGAGATTATATTGATTGATGATGGTTCTACAGATGGAAGTGGTAAAATATGTGATGAATACGAAAAAACAGACAATATAAATACCATAAAAACTATTCTGGAGAACTATCTAGATTCGAACAAAGAGGAACAGGAAGAATTAAAAAAGCAATTCATCCAGAAACAAAATCTCGATCGTTTGCTAGCACAGTATAATACGACATTAAAAGAATTGGATGAATTTAAAGAACAGGTTAAAAAGCTCAAAAAAGAGAAATCCCGATTGAATTCCTTGGATCATCATAAAATCAATATACTGAACGGCGACAAACTTAATCTGATCGCGTTGTTTGATGAATTTATGAAAGCAAAGATAATAATCAACGGAAAAGCAGAAACATTCCTAGGGACTAACGCCCATATAACATGGGCAAAAATCATTTCCAATCATTTTTTGGAACATGATAAGCCAATTCCATTCGGAACAGTAGAGAACTATTTTTGTGACGGTAAACCCACCGACATTGACAATTCAGATCGCAAATTCAAAATTATTCCAATTGAATAGCCAGAAGATAAATCATACCACCCCCTTGCAGAGATGCCGTTCAAAATTCTGAACGGCATTTTTTGTGGTCTTGCTTGCCCAATTTTGTGTCAAGTTAATTAAACGAAGAAAGTGGCCATGACTTCGACATTCTTAAATTGATAAACATGAGCAAAGTATGATTACACTGGATCGAAATGCCCTTAGAGATTGTGTCAAGGATGCAGTTAGGGAAGAACTACAGGTTTTTATTTCAAAGGTTGGTAATATGGACGATCCTCCGCAAAAAAAGCAACCGACAAAACTAATGACCAAAAAGGAAATGGCAAACGAGCTTGATATTTCCCTTGTCAGCCTGACCGAATGGATGAAACAGGGGCGTATTCCCTATAAACGTATGGGAAAGCGCATTTACTTCAACAAAGAAGATGTTATGGCATCCATGACGAACTTCAACCATAACAAAGGAGGTAAATAATGATCTCGTTTAACCAGGACATAGCCACTGCATTGGATAGGGCTATAGTAAAAATAACAGATAAATTTTTAGAACCTCCGATCATGATAACAATCAGCAATTCCGATTCCGTTATCGGTACATTAGGAAATTTCAGCGCATCCACCGGAAAGGCCAAGAGTAGGAAAACATTCAATGTGATTTCATTGGTCGCTGCTGCATTGAGCGGAAAACAGATATTACAGTATAAGGTCAAAGTTCCCATAAACCGTCCATTGGTACTGTACTGCGATACGGAGCAGAGCAGATTCCATTGCCACAGGTTGATTTCAAGGGTTTACAAACTCATAAATTACCCGACAACGGAAGTCCATGAAAACCTAAAATTTATATCCCTGAGGGAATACCCCACTAAAGAGCGCATAAGTATCATCGAATATGCCCTGTCCAAATATGCGGGCAAAATATGTCTGGTCATCATAGACGGGATCAGGGATCTTGTTTACGACATCAATAATGCTACGGAAGCGACCGAAATTACCGGCAAGCTGATGAAATGGTCACAGGAGCTGAATATACACATCCATACCGTACTGCACCTAAACAAGGGTGATGACAACACCAGAGGGCATTTGGGGACAGAATTGAACAATAAGGCTGAATCCATATTACAGGTCACCAAAAGCGATCTGGATACAAACTACAGCACCGTGGCGCCAAAGTTCATCAGGGATATCGAGTTTGAGCCATTTACCTTTTTTATCGATGATGGTTTGCCCGTACTGGATGAGAACTTTGACCTGTCAGGTACAGTATCGAGAAAGGGATTCGACTATCAGGAGCTTTCCAAAGAGAACCATCGGGAAGTGTTACAGGAAATGTTCAACGGCAGTGAAATAACCTGCACATATGATGAATATGTTGGCAGATTACGGAATGCGTATCTGGCAAAGGGCTTCAATTTCGGCATCAATAAAGCCAAACAGCTGAAGACATTTCTGGAAAACAAACGGATGGTCATCAAAAACGATAAGACCTACCGGTTCAACCCTGAATTCTATTATTAAAAAACAGGTTTAGTTTAGTCCGCCCCTATATAGTAATAGACTAAACTAAACCTACTTTAAAATTAAGATTATGACATGTGATGAATTAAAGCGCATACCGCTCATATCCATATTAAATTATCTACAGATACCATGCGCAAGGATGAACAGCCGTGAAGCATGGTTTAAAAACCCATTCAATGGAGGAGACGAAAGAACGGCTTCGACAAAGTTGGATATCCATAGGAATATCTGGTACTCGCATTCGGAAGGATTCGGAGGAAATAACATTGACTTCCTGATGAAGTTTTTGGATACGGAAAACCTATCAACTGTTTTAGATTGGGCTGATGAAAGAAAAAATATCTTTTCTTTTCACCAGCAGACCGTATTGGATAAAGTACAGGTCATGCAACAAGAAAATGAACGCGCTTACACCATCCTTTCCGTTGAGCCTCTCGGAAACAAAGCTCTGACAGACTATCTGACCGACGTACGCAAAATAGATATTGAAATTGCCAGAGTATACTGTCAGGAAATCTATTACCGGACGGCAAAAGGACAGACGTACTTTGCCGCAAGTTTTAAGAATGATGCAGGTGGATACGAACTGCGCAACAGCTATGATAAACGCTCCCTATTGACAAAGGGGATCACCACGATCGATAACGGCAACAAAGATGTTGTTTTGTTTGAGGGCTTCACGGATCTGCTATCCTTTATGACGTTAAAAAAGAATGCAGGTAAGCCGTATCTAAATACGAACTTCTGTATCCTGAATACGACCGCCAATCTGCAAAAAGCATATCCATTCTTAGGGCGACATAACGGAATAACAAGCTATCTGGACACAGATAGCAGTGGTTTAAAATCGTACAACAGTTTGCGAAGCCATTTTGAAAAAACGCACACCGTAAAAAATGGAATGGAAGAATTGCAGAGGCAAGACAACAGGATCAAGGATGTCAATGACTATCTGATTTTCACATCATCCAAAGAACAGACCCAAAATATTCAATCGGGAAGAAAACTATCGAATAGGTAGGAAGCAAGGTTGTGTTTTGGTGACCCCAAAACCGATTGGCTCCCGATGGTCACAGCTAAAAAGAAACAAGATGAAAAATAACAAGAAAAAAGGCGGAAGACCCGCACTCGAAAATAAAAAACAGTTCAGGATCAATGTCCGTTTCGATGAAAGCGAACATAACAGAGTTTTGCATAATGCAAAAATTGCAGGTATGAGCAAATCGGAATGGGTACGCAAATCTGCGATCCTACGAAAAATTACACCTAGGTTTACCGAAGAACAATTGAAAGCTTTTAGGGCGATTACTGGGGCTTCGAACAATCTAAATCAGCTAACTAAAAAAGCACACCAGTCTGGACTGATTGAGGTGACACAGGAATGCAAAAATACGATCCATCACATTAACCATTGTATCAATAAACTACTGCACCATGATAGCGAAGATAATTGAGGGCCGATCTTTCGGCGGATGCGTTGGATACGCCCTGAAAAAAGATAGTGAGATTATCCATGTAAATGGATTACGGACGGATTCGGCAAAGACCATCACACAGGACTTTAATTTTCAGCGGATGCTGAATCCAAGATTGGGCAAGGCAGTCGGACACATTATTCTTTCGTGGAATACAGAAGATAAAAACAAGCTGAATAATGACATCATGCTATCCGCAGCTAAGCGTTATTTATCAAAATTAGATATTAGGGATACCCAATGCTTAATGGTGCGCCACCACGACCGCCAACATGATCATATCCATATTATTTTTAATCGGGTAAACGATCATGGCAAAACTATCTCCAATAGCAATCAGCGGTATAAGAGCTTTAAAGCTTGTAAAGAATTAAATGCATTATATGGCTTTAAGCAGTCCGAAGGAAAACGAAATGTCAACAGAGGTAGACTGAAAGGTAATGATCTAACGAAATACCAAATTTACGACACCGTCAAGGCAGGCATACGACACAGTAAAAACTGGAAGGAACTACAAAATTATATCCGTTACAGAGGTGTGGAAATGCAGTTTAAATATAGATTGGGGTCGGATGAGGTTCAAGGTATTTCGTTCATCAAAGATGAACAGACATTTCGGGGTTCTGCCATAGACCGCTCATTGAGCTTCGGACAGATCGACAAGGCTTTAAATAGCATAGATAATTCTATTGAACTAAATCAAATTACTGGAAGCTATGTTTCGAAGGATCATTCTATAGACAGAAATATCGGAGAAACACTTGGTCACATAACATCAGCTTTATTTTCGAACCCCGAAATTACACCAGAGCAAGATGATCCGTTGATCAAGAAAAGAAAAAAGAAAGAGAATTACGGACTAAAACGTTAATACCATGAACACAGAATTAGAAAATATACAGCAACAGGTAAGCGCATTGCAGGAAAACACAGACTTGATCACGCAGGATATTGTACGAATAATGCCTACAATTGTCTCCCTACTTTCTGAAAATGAAAAGAAAATGCAGGAATTTCATGAAATGCGAGCAAAGGATCAGGAACTACTACAACAGATCAAGCAATTTATTAAAAGAGAAAACGATGTACTATCTAAGATCATTAACGATTATGGGACACTTCAGGATGTAGCTAATGAAATCTCCACAATAACTAGACAGGAATTAGCTGTATTAACAATCAAAGAAAAAGACATTGTTTCAAAGATAGCTGAAATTCCTGATCAGGTCATTGTAAAACATCATTACGGCATTGATCTCAAATCAACACCTCTGATCATTGTTATGATAGCATTATCTACCATTATTTCGCTAGGTCTCGGTGTTCTATACGAGAAGAACAAACAATTAGACGATAGAAAATCGTATGAAATGCGTTACCGAATGATAGAATTGGAGCTACCGCATGTAACATCGCATATCGATTCTACTCATTCTCTTAACCCTAAGAAATTCCATAATTTGGTGATTAAAAGAGAGGAAGAAAATAAACTATTAAACAGTATAGACCAAAAACGTCAGGAGATCAAAAACTTAAACAGTCCTGAATAACGGCTCGGCGACTTGGCGAAGTAGCGAAGCTGTATCGAAGATACAAAAGCGGAGCTATTTAGCCAAGTCGCTTGTTGTAAGCAGTCCGCGAAGCGGCGGCTTACGGCAAGCGACGTAAGTCGCCGAGCCATTGTTAGCAAGGAGCGCAGCGGATTGCTAACAACGTGCCGCGTATTGGCGATGGGCGGGATTTTTAGCACTGAACTTTAATCGAAGAACAGAAGTTGAATTTTGCACTTCCGTTGATACGAAGCCGTTCAGCCCGCCTATTGCCAATACGATGTTGTACGACGTAGTTATGTTTTGGGTTTTAGTCCAGCTAAATATTTTCGTATGTCATTTTCTAATTTATCCGGGTATTTGTACTCTAATTTTTTTGACAATTCAGTTCCTATTTCTGAAACTAAATCAGTCATTGAAAATAGAGCAGTCCAATTTTCCTTTATATCGCTCCCTGAAAATGTTTGTTCTGTTTTAGCCCACATTTCCTGGTTAAGATACTTTTTGAAAAGTCGTCCATATTTATTGGTCGTTATGTTCCAATTGTGTTCACTTGCAATGTGCCATTCAATTAAAGGAATTAGATATTCTGTGCGAATAACGGTTTCCGACATAAATTTCGCATAGAATATTTCATCTCTCACAAGACACTTTGCCACGTAAGTTGTGTCCCACCAAAAATCGTTTATTAGATTTTGAAACTCTTTTTCAGACGGTTTTTTGATAATGGAAATTTGATAAGTTGGTTTCAGCATTTGCTTTGTAATACCATCTTTATCAATTAAAATTTTATAACCAATATCCCAATCTTCTGGTAATTCTTTCTCTTGCGTTTCCTTTATAAATTTTGATTTGCTGTAAAGTTTAAAATCTACTTTCACACCGTCTTCATAAAGTAGCATTTTCATTGCGTGTTTATGGTTAAAACAACTTTCGTCTTCTTCAATCATAGCAATTGGATTTCCGAATTTAAGCGTCCAGCTTTTGTCTGAAATGTAATTTGTATTATCCTCAAAAACAAATTCAATGTCTAAATCACTAAATTCGTCAACAAGTGCTAAAGGATTTACAAGTGAACTTGTCAGAAGAAGAACTCTTACATCTTCGTTTTTCTCCGACCATTCTATAATTGTTCTTAACTTTTCTTCTCTGACTTTCATTTTGTTTGGTTCGGTTTTACTATGTCGTACAACGTTTGGCAAATTGGCGATGGAGCCGACTTTTAGCACAAATGTTGAATAGAATTACTAATCTTCAACATTGCACAAAAGTTCAATAGAAGTACTTCACCGGCTCTATTGCCAATTTGTTTGTTATGTGCCGTTTTATTCCATTTTATACATTTAACAATTGCTGAAACGTAAAGTCGGGTTTAAACATTTCAATTTCGTTTTGAGTTGATTCTTCTTGTGCTTCTTTGCCATAGATAAACATTTGCTGTTCATAATTTTTAACAGCCTCTTCAATGCTATTAAATTTTCCATCGGCTAGATTATCAGACAATATCAAGGCATCCACCAACCCACTATTTACTCCCTGCCCTGCAAAAGGCGGCATCAAATGTGCGGCATCCCCAATCATTGTTATGGGTAATGGGCGCTTGCTTTTCCAAGGCTTTTCTAAAGGAAATATCCGTGTAGCCAATCCTACAAATGACAACGTCGTATGAATCAATTCTTTGTAGCGTTCGTCCCAATCGGAAAATTCTTTCAGAAGAAAATCAACGACACTATTTCTGTTTTGAAAATCTACCTGCGTTTGGTTTTTCCATTCATCAGGTGTTTTAAAACTTATTCCAAAATGCAATGCACCATTATTATTGGGGTTAGCAAATAATAAATTACCTTGGTGAGATGCCATTAGCCGGTTTCCATTGCATAGCTGAAAAAATCCAGGACAGTTTATCTCTGGTTGATGAATATCGGCTTGTATATTGAAAGTACCTGTTTCTTCAACTTCCGTGTCGGTAACAAATTTTCTTACCTTGGACATCCCGCCATTGGCAAGAATAACCAAATCTGCTGTTTCACTCGGTTTATTCTCAAAAGTTAGTGTCCACTTCTTCTTACCAGGTTCAAGCATAACAAGTTTTCTATCCCAAATAACCGTGTCGTTTTCTAAACTATTCAACAAGATAGCCCTTAAGTCATTTCTGTTTATTTCAGGATTGTCAAATCGATTTTCGGGCTTTACATTTTTTGTGGATAAAATATTGCCTTTTTCATCAGCAATATTTACACCCATTGGTAAGGCTAAGTCATAATAAGTTTGTAACAATCCCGCTTTTTTCATTGCTTCCTGACCTGAACCTTTGTGTAGGTCAAGGGTTCCACCAAAAATTCTTGCCTCTCGGTCGTTGTCTCTTTCGTAAACTGAAACGTCTATGCCGTTTTGCTGTAATAATTTTGCCATAGTCAGTCCAACGGGTCCACCACCAATTATTGCAACGTTCTTATCACTAAGTAAATTCATTTGTTTGTCTGTATCTATTCGCATTGTCATTCAAAAATGGCACATAACGTCCGGCGGCTTGACGCAGGGCGGGTTTTTACCACTACCTTTCAATCGAAGCCGATACCGTAAAATTAGAAAAAAATGTTCAATCGAAGACGTTTACCCCGCCTTGCGTTTCAAGCCGATTGTTGTGGGCTGTTTTTTTTGTCTGTCGAGTTATACATTCATTAGCTGTTGAAAAGTAAAGCTCGGATTTCGCATTTCTATTTCATTCTTTGTCGAGTCCGCTTGTGCTTCTGTTGCGTAAACAAACATTCGTTGTTCATAGTCATCAATAGCACTTTGTATCGTTCCAAATTTCCCGTTTGTAAGATTTTCTGACAAAATCAAAGCGTCCATTAGTCCAATGTTTACGCCCTGCCCTGCAAAAGGTGGCATTAGGTGAGCTGTGTCGCCAATTAAAGTTATGGGTAACGGACGATTACTCTTCCAAGGCTTTTTGTCTAGCGGAAATATTTTTATTGTTAAACCAACGAAAAAAGTTGTTGAACGAATTAACTCCTTGTATTCATTGCTCCAATTTGAAAACCTGTTTGTCAAGAACTCGGAAACGCTTTTTGTGTCCTTAAAATCTAATCCTTTTCCATTATTCCATTCTTCAGGCTTTTTGAAAATGACACCGTAAGTTAACATTCCGTTGTTAAATGGATTCGCAACTAATAAATTCCCTTGATGTGCGGTCATTAGTCTATTGTTGTTGCACAACTTATAAAATTCAGGGCAGTTCGTTTCTGGTTCAGGAATGTCGCCCTGAATAATAAAAGTACCTGTTTCTTCGACTTCATTATCTGAAACAAAATTTCTTATTTTAGACATTCCACCATTGGAAACAATAATAAAGTCGGCCAATGCAGTTGGCTTATTTTCAAAATGTAGCAGCCATTTTCCGTTTTCTTGTTCAAGCCCAATAGATTTTCTATCCCAAACAACTGTGTCATTTTTCAAGCTGCCAAGCAACATTTTTCGCAACGCGTTTCTATTTATTTCGGGGTTGTCAAACTTATTTTCGAGTGTCGGGTTTCTTGTTGCTATAATGTTACCCTTCTCATCAGCAAAGTTTACGCCCATAGGTAGCGCCAAATCATAGTAGGTTTGCAACAATCCTACTTTTTTCATTGCTTCTTGTCCTGAATTTTTGTGAAGGTCAAGCGTTCCGCCCCAAACTCGTGCTTTTGGGTTTTCATCTCTTTCGTAAACGGTAATGTCAATACCGTTTTGTTGTAACAAGTTTGCCATTGTTAGTCCAACTGGTCCGCCACCGATAATTGCAACTTTTTTATTGTTTAATAAACTCATATTTCGATAGTCATTTGATGTTTGTCGTGTCGTGTGCAAAATAGCCCACAACGGTTCTCAGCTATACGCAGGCAGGGATTTTAACCACTGAACTTCCTACGAAGAACTGAACTTCAAATTTACCACTTCACTGTCATAGAAGCACGAAACCCCTGCTTGCGTATAGGTGATGTTATGCTGTCGGCTTTCATTTTTTCTTCTTTCTCGTTAATTCAATAGCTCGTTAAAAATTCGCCACGCCTAAGCGGCTCTGGCAGTAAATAAAA
>OKXZ01000424.1_pt1 | contig 9864 bp, 7 predicted proteins | sample 1608991 | NCBI WGS metagenome assembly OKXZ01 (sample SAMN02675044, study PRJEB24791) | human gut metagenome, SKBSTL002 | isolation source: stool | host: Homo sapiens | place: USA
CTGCCGGGAGGTATTTTTGCGTACTTGAAGAAACAAAGTGCATTTTTCGTGCGGTCTGCTGCATAAAATATTCGTGTGACCATTGTGTGACCGGGGATACCTATAATAACACAAGGATTTATAAAAAATTCAATGGATGAGCGGAGGAGATGGAGAGTGAAGAAAAAATACATGCTTATGGGAATCGCTGCAGTATTGATCCTGGCAACGATGGTTGGCGGAACGCTTGCAGCTCTGAATACAAAAAGTGAAAAGGCAGTGGCAAATATTTCCATTAAGAGTGTGGGAGTCACGGTGATCGGGGATCAACCTGTGGCACTGGCAGACGGCGGGGAAAAAGAACCGGTTACGATCGTGCCGGGGGAAACGATCATCATGCCGAAGGCAGTACAAAACGATATCCCGGATGGTTATGATGTGTATGTAAAAGTAGTCATTTATCATGCATGGGATACAAAAAGCGGCGGACTTGTGAGTGCAGGGGAGGCGGATGATATCTATGTACATAATCAGGACTGGATCATCGGGTATGAGGATGATGAGCAGATGGTGATGTACTACACAAAGCCGCTGGCTCCAGAACAGACGACAACAAACTTTATGGACGGAATTTATTTTAAGGAATCTATGGGAAATGGATTTGCAGATGCAGTCTATACGTTAGAATACGAAGTTACGGCAGTTCAGGCGAATAACGCAAAAGATGCGATCGCAGCAGAGCTTGGAGTGTTCCCGGAGTTTGATGAAAATGGAACGATTTTGTCTGTTTCAGAAACAAGATAACGGTTGAAGGAGATTGGATCATATGAAAATAAAAAACATGGCAGCCGTTCTGTTGCTTATTTGGACTTGTGGATTTTCATCGGTGGTCAGTGCGGCGGAAATTCAGACTGTGCAGCTGACAGAGGAAAATCAGCTTGTGTATACAAAAGATAAGACAGAACTTGCCGGTGCTTTTGATGGCATGGCACCCGGAGACAGCAGGACTGTTGTCATTAAAATCGAGAATCAAAACAGTCATAAGGCATCTTTTTTTATTTCGCAGAAGACAACGGATGCTTTGGAAGAAGCAGGAAAAGCGTCTGGCGGAGCATATGAGTTTCAGGTGGAGATCGGCAATGATACGAACAGGACATCTTTGCTGGATGCAGATGCAGGTGGTTATGCAGAAAATGTGGCAAGTGCCGAAGGTTTAGCTGAAATTACAGAACTGAATGAGTATCGTTATATGACAGCTCTGGATCCGGGGGAATCGGCGGATGTCTATGTGACGTTGACCTTAGACGGCGAGGGCATGGACAGTGCAAATGGGATTGATTATTCGCGTGCAGCAGGTGCGATGGAATTTGAATTCCGGGCGTACTATGCAGACGACAGAAAGCCGGTTGTGATCACAAATTATGTGACGGAGTACGGAGAAGACAATGTGGTGACAAAGGTTGTAAAGAAAGTTATTCCAAAGACTGTCACAGAACAGCTTGTTCCACTGGCAAATGGTGTCAGGACAGGAGATCCTCTGACAGTGACGGTATCTGCAGGAGTTCTGGTGGCAGGTATTGTGATTGTCGGGATTGCGGTGAAAAAAAGAAAGGTGGAGCGTGAGTCATGAAAAAAGTAAAAAAAATAATTACAGGCTTTCTTATGGTTTTTATCTTCATGGCGATGGTGCTTCCAATGACAACGGTGAAAGCTTCGGAGGAGAAAGAAGCGGTGGAAAAAAGAATGTATACAGTGACATTCCGTGCGGGAAATGTTGCAAGTTTTGATACAGATAAGATCACTGTTTCCGATGGAATGGAAGTGACAAAAAATTATATTAAAGTAAAAGTTGCAAAGGGAGATACACTTGCTTTTACAGTGCCTGGCTGGGAAAGTGATGCAGGGCTGACATCATGGTTTTCTAACTGCCTGCACTATGAAAAAGAGGCAGCATATGGGTTGAAAGATTTTAACGGCGTTGTGGGAACTGCGGTGGAGCGGAATACAGAGTATGTTTTGGATTATAAGCGTTTGATCGATCCGGTTTCCTATACGGTGAGTTTCATAGACAGTCAGACGAAGGAACAGATTGCAACTCCACAGATCATCTATGGAAATGCCGAAGAAACCATTATGGTCACTCCGGTGACCGTTTCGGATTATACACCGACGGAGAGCAGTAAAATTATAAAACTGGAAAAAGGGAAAGAGAACACGGCAACGTTTGAATACCGCTACACCGGGGCTGTGGAGACGATCACCAGCACGGTGACAAACGTGGTTCCGGGCACAACACGGACAGAGACAGTCGTAAGTGAGGTCGAGGAGACGGTCATCATTCCCGGAACCTCCCAGACGACAGGATTTACTGCAAATGTAGTAAATAATGCGTCAAATGCAGTGAATGCGCCGGTAGGCAATACAGCAAATAATGCAGCGGACAATGCGGTAAATGCTCCGGCAGATGATAATGAAGACCAGACCGTAGACGATAGCAATGTTGAAATTCCGGAGGAGCAGACACCGTTGGTGGATGGAGATGGGAATGATGGAGCTGTCGATATCGAAGAGAGCGAGACACCGTTGGCGAACACAGCAGAGGATGCGAGTACCGCTTCCGGTGATGTGAACGGGAACGATGCAGACCTTGCAGCGCAGGAGATCGATGCAGCATCCGTACCTGTGGCAGTGCCGGTGATTGGCGGTATCACGGCAGTTTTTGTTGTGGGACTGATTGTTTTCCTTATATATAAAAATAGAAAAAAGTCGAAGTAACCAGGATTTTTAGGTACAGTATTCGACCTTTATAGCAATACATGCATGTTAGACTTACAGGAAAAATCTGGCAGTCAGAGCCGGAAAAGAGGAGGAGAACTGCATGCTGACGATTCGTACTCTGGGGAAATTTCAGATAAGGAATGAAGAACATATTGTGAATGAGGAAGAAATACGATCTCCGAAAATGATAAATTTACTGGCGTATCTGATTCTTCACAGAAATCAGACACTGACGTTTTATGACATGGCGGATGCGTTGTGGCAGGAGGAAGAAACGGGAAATCCGGCAGGGGCATTGAAGAATCTGATGTATCGTCTGAGAGTTCTTCTGAAGAAAAACTTTGGAGAAGAGGACTTTATCCTGACCGATCATGGTTCCTATCGCTGGAATCCCAGACTGGAAGTGGCAGTGGATGCAGAACGATTCGAACAAATGTTTGAATTGGCAAAGCAGAAACCTATTTCAGAGGGTGAGACAATCCAGAAACTAAAAGCGGCGCTTGCACTCTATCAGGGTGATTTCATGACAAAAGTTGCAGATATGCACTGGGTGATGACGCTGAATACCTATTATCACTCTTTGTATTTAAACTGCGTCCGGTATCTGTGCGAATATTATGTCAGCACAGAAAAATTTGAAGAGTTAGAACAGCTTTGCAGTCAGGCACTCCAATGGGAAAGTCTTGATGAAGAGTTATATTGTTATCTGATCAGAGCATTGGCAGGAAAAAATGAAATTGGTTCTGCTCTGGAAGTTTATGAGAATGCCTGCCGGACGTTGCAGCAGCAGCTTGGAATCTGTGGACTGTCAAAATTAAAGGGCGTTTATGACAAATTACTGAGACAGAGTAAAAGAGGAAATGTGCAGGGGATCGCACAGGTACATCAGGATATTGCAGAACAGGATCCGGTGGGCGCATTTTTGTGCGGGTATCCGGTTTTTCGGGAAATTTACAGGCTGCAGGTAAGAAAGACAGCCCGTTTTGATGAAAATGAATATATCCTCCTTCTGACTTTAAAGGCGGGGGAGCATACCGGAAGTGGGGTCAGTGATGTAGATCTGTTCCGCATCCGCAATGCGATGCCACATCTGGCGGAGACATTGAAAAAATCGCTCCGTCCTGGGGATGCAGTGGCGCAGTTCAGCGATTCACAGTATGTGATTTTGCTTTCTGCATGCACTTATGAGGGTGGAATGCTGGCCGCAAACCGGATCATTTCAAAATTTTATCAGGATCATAAAGTTTACCGGAATCTGAAAATCAAGATCAATATAGAAAAAGTGAAAACAACAGAAAATATTTTAAGCAAATACACCGGATGAAATCTTTGGAAGAGAAAACAGTAGATCAAAGGGCAAAAGCAAGGAGGATTATATGAGATTTGCATCCATTGTAAAAAAAGTTTTAGCATTCCTGCTGTGTTTGACGTTGCTGACATCCAATGTGACCGTCACCAATGCGACAAGTGTAGACACCACGGATGTTTTTGCGGAAGTTTCCACAGAGATGTTGAAGGAGACAAAAAATGCAGGGCAGGAAAGTACCGGGCAGGAAGGAAAAATGTCAGATCCAGACGGAACAGGAAATACAGAAAAAGTCAGGAATACAGAGAACAGCGAGAGCACGAAAGTGACCAACAACATCGGGAATGCAATAGGCACGGAAGCAGTCGAAGGCACGGAAGCAGTCGAAGGCACGGAAGCAGTCGAAGGCACCGAAGCAATCGAGAACACAGAAGTGACCGATGACACAGAGAGCACTGAGGCGACTGAAGCAATCGAGGAGACGGAGAAAACAGAGGAGACAGAACAACCGGAATTAAAAACCGTCTTCGACTATTCCAATGACGCAGTCCGCGTGGTCGTGACACTTTCGAATGAGACCGATCTTCCGGCAGGCGCAGAGCTTGTCGTGGCACCGGTAGCCGTCACAGCAGAAATGGAAGCATCCATCGATAAAGCGATGGAGGGCGAGTCGAAAGAAAAAGAAGAGGTTGTGGCGTATGACATCTCCTTTGTAAAAGATGGAAAAGAAGTGGAGCCCGGGGCAACCGTGCAGGTGCAGTTATCGCTTGCGCAGGTGAAAGAGGGCGATTCGGCGAGCGTGTATCATTTTGATGAGACAAAAAATGAGATGTTGGATATGAATGCGAACACTTCTGCCGACGGCGAGGTGACATTTGGCACGGATCATTTTTCAAAATATGTCATCGTCAATCACGGGGACAACGACGTGACTGTGACGATCGAACATTATGACAATCATAAATATCAGGCGCAGGATGAGCAGAGTGCAAAAATTTACAGCGATGACGTCCGCACGATGGCACCGGGAGCAAAGATCAACGACTACAATAAGGCGTTAAACTGGGATGTGGATCATGTGCAGGTAAACGGAGAAGCATTTTCCAAAAGTGAACTTGAAAACATTGAGATCCATGAGGACAGTGTTGTAAAAGTTTTTTATCAGGCAAAAAATACGGACTATATCGGTGAGGCATCGTTTTATGACTACGAGGTGATCCCTTATGACACAGCCGGACAGCAGAGGGCGGATCTGAGTATCAATGCAGATTCCAACTATCCGTCTGAGCAAAAAGATAACCGTTTCACGGTCGGAACGGTATCCCAGAATTTAAGTGAAAATCAATATGACACCGTCACGAAAAAAACAGGTCAAAACGGAACCACAGACGACCAGCATATCAACGTGTATACCGGAGGAACTGGAGAAAATGCAAAAAAAACAGGGATCGTTACAGGGTTAAGTGATGATTACAAAGAAGTTCTTTTCAGTGTGAATGAACCGGGCGTTTTTCCGAAAGACGGAGCAGCTGCGGCAGGGACAAAAGGACTGACAGTAAAAGAAGGATACAGGTTAAAATTTTCACAAAGTGGTGACACTTATGAACTGAAAGAAGTTTTAGACAAAGAGGACAACGTGGCAGCAACTGCGGGGGCGGATTTCCTGCCATTTGGAAATAATAATTTTTATTTTGGACTCCGCTATGACGTTACCTTTACACTTGGAGATTATATCGGGGAACTGAACTATTCTTTTACCGGGGATGATGATCTCTGGGTGATTCTGGATGGAAAACAGGTGGTCATCGATCTTGGCGGTATCCATGACGCTCTGACAGATACGGTCGATCTCTGGAAATATATTGACAGGACAGACAAAAACAAAGAACATCATCTGACCATTTTATATATGGAGCGCGGTGCAGGAAAGGCAAACTGTAACATGAAGTTTACGCTTCCGAATGCGGACGTGATCAAAGTGGTGGACGACGACGTGCCGGATATCCCGCCGGAGGAGCCGGTTGATTTTACGGAGAAGGATGTGGAATATCATAAGACAGTGAAACTGACGGACTGGGAGAACAGAGAGTATCAGATCGATCTTGACGCAAGTTCGCTCGCAACCTCGCAGAGCACAGTTGAAAAAATAAACACAGAGGATGCCATGATGGTATTTGACCTGTCCGGCTCGATGAATGAAATTTTGTCCGGTGAAAATCAATTAAAGGACATCGGAGAATTCAGCAGTGTGAAGAATCAGATGGATATCAATAAAGTGTACTACTGGAATAAATATGAAAAGAGTGGCTGGTGGCCATGGACGTACGATAAGAGTGTCGGAATGGGAACGGCGGCTGTATCCGGTAATGTGTATGCGAAGTATCCGGTAAAATATATCGACGGACAATGGAAAAAGTATGTGGACGGCAGTTATCAGAGCATTTCAGACAGTGATGTGATGGCAGCATGGACGTCTAAGATTTCTGCGTTAAAAGACGCCGCCAGCGGATTTGTGACAGGTATTTCCGATACATCACCGGACAGTCTGGTCGGAATCGCCACCTTTTATGGCATTGGCAATGGGTGGAACAGCAGTACCGAGGGCAAATTAAACCACGGTCTTTCGAAGGTAAATAAAAATGAGATGTTAAAGTCCGTCAATGCGCTTTTTGCGGACGGCGGTACCTCTCCACAGAAAGGACTGGAGCATGCATACAGCGAATTGCAGAAGGCAGAAGATGGCAACAAAAAATATGTGATCCTGTTCTCCGACGGAGAGCCTTCGGACAGCAATGACAAAATGGAGACAGAAGCATCAGCGGTGAAGCTGAAAGAGGCAGGCTATACGGTCATCACAGTCGGGCTTGGTTTAAATAACGAGACTGCCACATGGCTGGGAGAGAAAGTGGCGTCAGCCGGCTGTGCATTTACGGCGGATACTGCGGAGGAGTTAAACAAAATCTTTCAGAACATCCAGAGCACGATCACACAGTCAAGATCCCTGACCGGAGTGCAGGTGACGGACATTATTGATGCGGAATTTGAGCTGACAGATGCCGAGATCCAACGTCTGAGAGCGGATGGCGCACAGGTAACGGTCAATGAGGATGGCACAACGACGGTCAGCTGGCTTGATCAGGAAGTAAAGCCGAAGGAAAACGGCGCCTCCGGCTGGCAGAAAACAATCCATATCGTGGCAAAAGAATCCTGTCTGGGTGGAAATAATATGACTACAAATGTAAATCCAAATTCCTTTTTAAGCTTTGGCGGCACACAGCTGGAATTGCCGCAGCCGACCGTAAATGTAAAAATTGACTATCAGATCACAGACACAGCAGATACAATTTTTCTCGGAGAGAATCTGGAAAACTATGCAGACGATGCCGCAGTGCGCATGAAAGATGCGGACAGCGCCAGACTGTCACAGGTGAACCTGACGTTCTACACAGACAAAAACTGTAAAGAGGAGATTACGCAGGAGAACCTGAAAAAAGAGATCCCAAAACAGGATACCACGTATTACGCAAAAGCATTTTTGCCGGTGGAGGAAGCGACAGACGATTCCAACGCAAACTCCACGTTAAACGGTGTGATCTATAAAAACGAGGCACAGGTGGAGGCAGCACATGTGGATGGGGAAGCCTATGCAGGAAAATATGACGTGAAAGTGAAAACAGGAACGCTGATACTCACAAAGAAAATCAGTAAAAAAGATATCAGAGCGTGTGAGGGGGATCCGATCTTTACTTTTAAGATCACCAATCAGACGACAGGCGATGTTTATTATAAGACGTTAAGGTTTGGTGAGAACAGCGCAGAGGATCAGACCACGACAGCCGGAATGTTCAATGTGAAAGCGCAGACGACGCTGGAAGGACTTGCGCAGGGAATCTATAAAGTAGAGGAACTTGACACGATGGGCTTTACGTTAAAAGAGTTTACCGCAGACACAAACTGTGCGTCACAGATTGCCGGAAACAGCGCACAATTTGCAGTTGGTATCCGCAGCAGAGACGAGGCCTGCAGCTTTGACGCAGAGGACTTTGTCACAACAGCGGCAGATTCACACTTGCAGGCAGACTGTGTGAACGTCACAGCCAAAAACAATAAGACTAGAAGTGATGGAAAACTCACGGATACGGATGCCGTGAAAAATCAATTTGTGATCCATGAAAAAGCAAATAGCACGACAGATGTTGATAATAATTTCACAACAGATGTGCGCAAATAATCGGAGGCAGTGTGTATGAAAGAAATATGGAAAAAGAAAAAAATATTTGTGATTACAATTGCACTGATGGTTGGAATTATTGGAACAGCAGCAACATTTGCAATTATCACAGCAACAGCAGGAACGGTGACCAATACGTTTCAGGCGGCAAAAGTGGCGACTGAGATCGAGGAAGAGTTTGAGGGCAAAATCAAAGCAGGAAGCACCGTGAAAAAGAATCCGAGTGTAAAAAACACTGGAATTTCGGATGCATTTGTCCGGGCCAGGATCACAATCTCACCGGAACAGACAGAAGTGACGCTATTAAACGGCACCTGGAACGGAACTGCTTTTACGGAGAAAGGCAAGGCAGCGGACAGCATTGCGACCGAGAGTACGCTGTATGATCCCGATGGTGACGGAACCGGCTGGTATCAGGGCACGGACGGCTGGTTTTACTACAACAGTCCGGTTGCGCCGGGGCAGAACACGGATAATTTATTTGATGCAGTAAAAATTGGAAATGTGACAAAAAATTTCGATATCACGGTTTATCAGGAGGCAGTGTTTGCCGGAAGTTATGAGGCCGGAGATAAAGTAGGGCTTCCGGTTTTGAAGGGATTTTTTGCAGAAGTAACCAAATAAGTCAGAAAGGCGCAAAAGAAAATGACAAAGAAAATTTGCAATGTATTATCAATGGTGGTATTTCTCGGACTGCTTGTGATCGCAGGCTTTCTGTTTGTCCCGAAAATGCTTGGATATGATGAGTATGCGGTCTTAAGTGGCAGCATGGAACCCAAGATTCCGGTCGGGGCGATCGTCTACGATAAAAATTTTGCCGCAAGTGAGGCGAGGGAAGGAGCAGTCGTCACTTATCAGCTTCCGGCGGGAACGCTGGTGACGCACAGAATCATTTCGGTGGATAAGGAGGAACAGACCGTTGTCACGCAGGGAGACGCCAATAATATTGCAGATACAGCTCCCGTTGCATGGCAGCAGATCGTCGGGGTGTATGCATTTCATATCCCGTATCTTGGATATATTTCCATTTATGCAAAGACACCGCTCGGTATTGCGGTGGTGTGCGGTGTTTTGATCGTGCTGATCCTCTTAAACTTCATCCCGGATATTTTAGAGGAGGATAAGAAGAAAATTTCAGATACGGAATGAAGAAACGTTACTGAAATTTCTGATATATGACCGCCGTGTGACCATTGAGTGATAAAACAGTATCGTAACAAAACGGTTTCTGATAAGGCAGGAACCGCATGTTGCAGAATGGAAAGTACATAAGAATGAAAAGATTATCATGAAATGAAAAAGGAGATCAGAAATTATGAAGAAAACAAAATTAGTCACACTGCTTGGAGCGATCAGCCTGATCGGAGCAATTGGCGCAGGCAGCACATTCGCTTACTTAACGAGCACAACCGGAACTGTCACCAATACCTTTACCGTCGGCAATGTAAACTTTGATGATGATCCGCTGACAGGCGGTTTATCCGAGTCCAAAGTGGCAAGAGATGAAAACAGCAATCTGTATGTGGATGCTGATGGCACCGGAGAGTGGACGGTAAAAGAAAATAAGTTC
>OKXZ01000426.1_pt1 | contig 9780 bp, 7 predicted proteins | sample 1608991 | NCBI WGS metagenome assembly OKXZ01 (sample SAMN02675044, study PRJEB24791) | human gut metagenome, SKBSTL002 | isolation source: stool | host: Homo sapiens | place: USA
GGCTCCGCCCTGGAGCTGACCCCGGGCGACGCGCTGCTGGTGTACCTCTCGGTCTACCGGTATTCGGATGCCTGCCAGTCCACCCCCAGCCAGGTGCGGGAAAACCTGGCCAAGCTGTGGGATGAGATCAAGATCCTGACGGAGCCCCATGCCGTGGAGCTTTCGCTGGAGCCAAAGCCCGGCAGTGAGCCGCTGCTGAACAAGCTGAACATCTTCAGCAAGCCCAGCCAGCTCAAGGTGGTGTTCCTGCACGAGTACAATGCCAAGAACAGCGCCTGGGTGCGGGGCCACGAAAAGGGGATCGAGGCCCTGAAAAAGGAATTCCCGGACCGGCTCATCATCACCAACCGGGAAAATGTCTCCCCCGAGGTGGACGCGGAGCAGATCATGGAAGAGGTGGCCCACGACAACGCGGATGTGGTGTTCACCACCAGTATCCGGATGCGGCCCGCCTGCCTCAAGGTGGCGGCCCAGCACCCCAAGACCCGCTTTTTGAACTGTTCCCTCAGTGCGCCCCATCCGCTGGTGCGCACCTACTACCCCCGCACCTATGAGGTGACCTATCTGCTGGGCATGCTGGCCGGTATCATGACCAAGACCGGGCACATCGGCTATGTGGCGGCAAACCCCGTGTACGGCGTGCCCGCTGCGATCAACGCCTTTGCGCAGGGGCTGAAGAGCGTGCGCCCGGCGGGACGCATCTGGCTGCGCTGGGCCTGCCAGCCCGATACTGCCCATCCGCTGGATTTTGCTGACTGCCCGGAGATCGACATGGTTTACGCCCGGGACAGTCGGGAGCCTGCCGACACCAACCGGGACTACGGCCTGTGCCGCAAACTGCCGGACGGCAGCTTACAGCCGCTGGGTCTGCCGATCTGGCGGTGGGATACCTTTTATGTGCAGATCGTGCGCTCCATTTTTGACGGCAGCTGGGACAATGCAGCCACCACCCGCGCAGTGAACTACTGGTGGGGTCTGCGCAGCGGCGCAGAGGATCTGGAGTATCAGGAAGCGCTGCCCAGCGGTACGCGGCAGCTGCTGGATCTGCTGGAAACGCTGCAGGGCTCGGACAATGTGCACATCTTCCCGGAAAAGCTGTATGATAACGAGGACAACCTGCACTCCCCGGAGAATAGAGTTTACAGCCCCAAAGAGCTGATGGAGATGGATTGGCTGGATGCCTGTGTACACGGCAAGCTGCCCCATTACGATGAACTGGACGTCAAGACCCGTACCGTGCTGGCGATCAACGGACTGGACAACGTAAAGGGTCTGGAGAAATGAGCCGGCCTGACCGGAAACAGAATGGAGCATACGAACGTGAAAATTCTTGCCATCTCAGATGTCCCGTCCAAGGCGCTGTGGGACTATGACACCCGTGCCCGGCTGGAAGGCATCGACCTGATCCTCTCCTGCGGGGATCTGCCCAAAAAGTATCTGGAATATCTCACAAACTTTACCGCTGCACCCATCCTGTATGTGCACGGCAACCACGATGGCAGCTACCAGACTCAGGGGGAACCCGGCGGCTGCATCTGCGTGGACGATCAGGTGTACACATGGAAGGGGCTGCGCATCATGGGGCTGGGCGGCAGCATCCGCTACAACTGCGAGGAGACCTTCCAGTACACGGAGAAGGAAATGCGCCGCCGGATGCGGCGGCTCTGGTTCAAGGCCCACCGGGCGGGCGGCATCGACCTGCTGCTGACCCACGCCCCGGCCAAGGGACTGAACGATGGGGACGACTGTGCCCACAGGGGCTTTGAGTGCTTCAACGAGATTTTGGACGTGTACCAGCCTAAATGGTTCATCCACGGGCATATACACCTGAATTACGATGCAAAGCTGCCCCGGGTATGCACCCGCGGCAACACCACCGTCATCAACGCCACCGAGCGCTATGTGTTCGAGATCCCGGACCCGACACCGACCGAGGAGCGTAAGACCCTTTGGCGGATGCTGGGGTTCTGACTGGCTGCCAGCTCTCGAAAAATGATTTGAAATGCCCTCCGCCTTTACGATCCTTCCTGTGAAAATGGGATATCGGAACGCCCGCAGGCGTTCCGATATCCCGAAGTTTAAAATATTTTTTCCGCTGAATATGGCCAGAGCACAAGCGGAGGCCATTCAAAATCGTCCCGGTACCAAAAGAGGCCGCTGCACAAATGCTGTGCAGCGGCCTCTTTGTTTATGGAGCCTTATTGTGGAAATAGCGGGCGCGGCAGCAGTGCGGTGCTGCCTGTGACCCTGTAAAAGTTACAGTTCCAGCTTGCCGGAGAACTTATTGATGACGTAGTAGGCTGCGCCTTCCTCGGGCTTGACATACACCTTGCAGGACTGTACGCCGACCTTGTGGGTGGTGCGGTAGTCTGCCTTGGCACGGTCAATGATGTCGGTGATGTTGTACTGCTCACCGCCCATCTCTACATACAGCTCGGGTGCCAGCGGCGGGCGGCCGCGGCGGGCGGGAGCCTTGGTGGATTTGCGGGTCTTGCCCTCGGCAGCCGGAGCATCGGCTGCGGGAGTAGAAACTTTCTTTTCAGGCATGATGCATAACCTTCCTTCTGTATTTGATCTGGTGCAGCAGGGCTGCACCGGCGGGCTCCAATGATCTATCGTAAGGCAGAAGCAGTGCAAAAAGCACAGACCCGGCTGCCCCATACGAACCGGTACGAAACTATTTGCGTAAAGAAGTTGAACCTATAATTATATAATATGTTTTTGAAATTCATTTGTAAAGCCTTTTTTGCAAAAAACATTGTAAAATCGGTAAGAAACGGCGGAATAAATGGCCGAAGCAGTCTTCCGGTGCTTTTTCCCGGGCAGAGTACGACTTTTCGGCAAAACGAACGGCCATTCCCGGGAAAGCCTGGCCACAAATGCGGCGGGCAAAAACGACCTTCTGCGGGGGCAGAATAAGGCGGAACGGAACTGTCGGCACGCGCAGGGGACGCAGCAGATAAAATGCAGAAGCTGCCACACCGTATTTTTGTGCGGCAGCTTCTGCTTTTCGGTTTTGATATGTACCCCCAATACTGGGTGTCCAGTATTGGGGGTACATATCATTTTTGCTTATTTCTCAGTCTGTACTCAGAACAGCATTTCCGGTGCTTTCAATTTGTTTAGCGATCATGCTTTCCAGTTCCTGCGTGATCGTTGCACAGTTTGCAACACGGTAATTCCAGAAATAAGAAACACCTTCGCACTCTTCCACGGACAAATCGCTGTTGACCAAAAGCAAGCTTTCTGGTGTCACGTTGAGCTTTTCGCACAGAGAAGCATACTTTCCATAATCAATGCTTCGGCTGGAGGATTTGGCTTCTACCCAGAAAAATTTTCCATTGATGGAGAACACGACATCCAACTCGTGCGTGCTCCCTACGGATGCCGTTTCTGAAAGAACCACATTGGAGCAAACCGAAACTTCTGCGCCCTGCTCCTCCTGATAGTGGTTCAGGATCTGCTGAACCTGATGTTCTACAAAAAGCTCCAGCCACTTTCCGCTCAAAAAATGCCGGACGGTTTCATTTTGCGCAAGTTCATAGACGATATTCTGCGGGTAAATCACAATGGCTGCAAAAAGTCCCATTTTGTCCCACGTCTGAGCGATCTCTGAAAGTGTGGCAAACGATTTTTTGGACGCACCCTTTGGGATACGGAACGAAAAAGAACCGTCGCTCTGCATATGTGTTCGGATAAACTGCAAGAAATCCACCACCACCGGGTCGCAAAGAGCCTCGCCTGTTTTCCATGCCATCCGCTGAACAGCAATCGGTGGGAGTTTTTCCGGCACGACCTGCTGAACGATTTTATACCCACAGCGTTCCAGATGCTCCAATGCGGTCAAAGGCTTCTGGATTTTTGCTTTGACTTCGGGCTTTTCTGCGCCGGATGTATTCTCGGCCAGATAGTTGAACTTCCATCCGTATTCCCAAGCAGGCGAACGGGTCAGTACTCCGACCGCATGAAATCCGCTGTCATGCTCCTCCATCGGAAATGTGAACTTGTTCTTATGAACATTGATTTGGAGCGTTTTGTTTTTTAGTGCTTTCTGATAAGCGGTAAGAAAAAATTCCTTTCCCTTATACGCCAGCTCACTGGAATTATTTGCAGAAAGACCGGCATTTTTTGCCAAAGAGAGGAGCAGACAGGTCGCTTTGGGCAGCTCAAGGATCTGTTCCATCTGCGCAGCGTCCGGAATATTTGCATTATCGGACTGCGACGATTCGTCTGCCGGGATCTCCTTTGCTGGTGCAGAAACCTCGGGTGTCTTTTTTGAAGCAGTCTCAGACTTTCCAGACTTGGGCAAGGGCTTTGGCTCCGTGTAAACTTCCGCAATGAATGATTCATAGGAATCGATGCACGGAAGTTTTCCAGCCGCTGCAAGTCCTACATAGATTGCAGCCGCCCGCGAGGAATCGCCATAATATTTTTTAGAATCCGCTGCGGCAGCAATATCAGAAAAGGCATTATATCTGCTCAGCTGCGCAGCCTTTTCCGGGAACTGCTTCAACGCACGGCAGTAGAGCCACTCAAAAAATGAATCCGGGTGCGGCTCTATCGGATACTCACTTCCTTCCAAAGAGTAGCGCAGCAACTTTCCATTGGTTCGCAGTCGAGTGTCCTTATGGACTTTGGATGGCGCACAGGTCAGAAGGTCAGCGAATGGCCCACCATGTTCAAATACCTTGGCGGCTTCAAAAACCGTACTGATGGGCACATCCTGCGCAACAGAATTCAGACGCAGCAGAAGACGCAGAGAAGAAACAGCCTCACCCTCCGGCTGAGCGGACGCAGAGCTGACTTCCAGAATGGAAACATCCGGGTCTGTTGTATGGACGGCATCATGGACGGCACGGATATTCTGCCGCTTGCTACCTTTTATCCATGTGAACGTCACCGGCTGTTCCTTGCAATAGGGGTAGCCGGATATGGGAAAACAAATGGTTCGTGTAGCCATGAACACCTCCAACTTTTTAGGACGAACAAGTTTATGTAATCAAGTATAGCACAATCCCGGATGTGCTGCATAGCACTATTTTCTGCTTCCGGGAATCCATCTGTGCAAAAAGTGCCGATACCACAGGCATCGGCACTCAGATCAAAAAAGCGTTTTGCAAAAATGCGCAGCCTGCATCCACCGGACGCAGAACACAAGGGGTTTGGGCACAGCCCAACAAGCATTTTGAATTTGGATTTTGAAAAATCCGATTCAAAAATCGCAAGTTGGTACCAAGTTGCACTGCTTGCGACGTAGATGTTTCCGTCAACTACTGCGTTAGAAATTTTCAGATCACTTCAGCTTTGCGAGGATATCGTCTGCGCTCACGCCGCTTGCCAGCAGCTTTTTCAGCACGTCCTCTGCTTCGGCTTTCTTTGCGGATTCCGCTGCTTTGGTTTCAGCCTTGACCTTTTTGACTTCGATTCTGGCGATTTCCTTGTCGATAGATTTCAGCTCAGATTTCTTGGCTTTCAGGTCAGCTTTCAGCGCATCGATGTTCGCAGTGATGGATTCGATTTCAGCAGTAGCGGCTTCCTTTGCAGACTGCTTTTCAGCAATCTGTGCAGCAAAGTCAACGGTTGCTTTTACGGTCTTGGTCTTGTTCTTGCTTCCTTTGGGACGGGGCATAGGGGACACCTCCAATGTTTTTTGATGGTTTCAGTATAACACGCGTTTTTTGTGTTCGCAAGAGGTGCATTTTGTAGAATAAAAATATATCTATGAGTGAAACAATAAATCAATTTGGAAATATACAACGGCGTGGATCGCTAACTCGTTGGAGAATATCCCCCGCTGGTCGTAGAGTTGTTCAAAGCGTTTGGCAACGGCATCGTTTACAGTCATGGATAAAGTTCACCTCACTATGATGTTACAGAAATCCGTGCAGCTATGCATACGCATCTGCGTATGATGCAAAAGTATTTTATGATACAGAGAATGTGCAGCCGCGTAATGGCAAAGAATATATTTAATAAAAAAGTATCCTCCATAGTGATAATGGAGGAACGACGCGAAAATCGTGCGGTATTACGTTATATTTAGCACATCTCCGCCCCTCATGGACACCTGATGGGAGAAAATTCGATTCATCTCCCGGCGCTTTCGGGTCAGGTCAGAGTGCACATAGCGCTGCAAGGTGATGTTGGCATTAGCGTGTCCTAACAATTCGCTGAGGGTCTTTACATCGCACCCCGCCTGCAGACAGGTCGTTGCAAAGGTATGGCGCAGCGCGTGCGGACGTACCTGCCGGACAGTTGCCTGTTTCAGATATGATTTGATGCTTTTTCGGTAGCAGCGGGGCTCGGTGGGCTTGGACTCGTTGCCGGACAGAAACCATGCAGCATTGCTGACACATCCGCGCAGCTTTTTCAGCATAATAAGCAGCTGCTTTGGGATTGGAATTTCCCGGCGGGAGGTGCGGGTTTTAGGCGTTTGGATGACCACCTTTGTATGCCCATTTTCACAGGAAATTCGGCAGACCGTCCGGTTGATTTTCAGCGTTCCGAGTTTCAGGTCGAAATCGCCCCACTGTAAGCCGCAGATCTCTCCAATACGCAGCCCCAATTCCACCCCTAATAATAAGCCGATTTTGCGGGGCGTTGGGTTCTCCTGTACATACTGATAAAGCCGCTGCTGCTCCGCCGGGGAGAGGGGTACAGAAATTTTGTCGATGGCTTTTGGCAGCGCTACTTCCAGCTCCATCGGACGGATCAGGCGCAAGTGCGCGGCATATTTGCAGATACGGCGCAGCATGGAGAGGCATTCCCGGGCAGAGGAGTTCCCTAGCGGCTTGTGTGCAGCATCTATCGGCGCAATGATCTGCTGCATAGCCTGTTCCAGAAAGCTTTCCTCAAGGGATGTGACTGGCACTTTACTCAAAACCGGAAGAAGATATTTGTGCAGCGTGTACGAGTAATGCGCATAGGTGGATTCTTTTATGCTGTTCCGCTGGGAGCGCAGCCATACCTCAGCCAATGCTTCAAATGTCAGGTCGGTTCTTTTCAGGTTGTAGAACCCTGCCTCCGCTTTTTTCTGAATCAGCACCCGTTTGACCTCTGCGTAGACTGTGCCATAGACGTAGCCCCACTGGATTTTCCCCTCCGGTGTGCGTGCTTTGATATAGCGGCCTTCCCACCGACCATCTTTGCGTTTGCGTATATTTTCTCCCCGTCGTGCCATTTCTGTTTCCTCCTGCGACTTGGACCCCCATTTGACCACTTATTTTGTCCACCTTCGTTTTTAGCTGGATTTTTCATGCAGAACTGGGCAATGTGCAAAAAACTTTCAGCTTCTGCGAGGTTTTTTCTAAGGTCATATGAGATACATTTGTAAGGATTTCTATTGATTCCCAGATATAACCATGATAAAATAAGAGAAGAATTCAAACAACGATGTCGAAAGATTGGTATCCTCCATTATCACTGTGGAGGATACCCCTTTATTGCGGGAAGGGGTGAACAAGGTGGCATTATGTCTGTTTGAACACAACGAGAAGGCATATCATGCGGCAGTCCGGATGATGGACCAGTATGGCAAAGCTGCCATTGTTCATCCCACCGGCACCGGAAAGAGCTACATTGCGTTCAAGCTGATCGAGGACAACCCGGAGAAGGTCGTAATCTGGCTTTCTCCCAGTGAATATATCTTTAAGACCCAGCTGGAGAGCCTGAAAAGGAACGACCCGGATTTTCCGTTGGCAAACGTTCACTTTTATACCTATGCCAAACTGATGTGCTGCACGCAGGCGCAGCTGGACGAAATAGCGGCGCAGAAGCCTGCCTATATTATACTCGATGAATTCCACCGTGCCGGTGCTGAATGTTGGGGCGAAAGCACGGTGGCTTTATTAAAGTTATGCCCGGATGCAAAGCTTCTGGGGCTGACAGCGACAAACATCCGGTATCTGGATAATAACCGTGACATGGCCGAAGAGCTCTTTGATGGGCATACGGCGAGCGACATGACCCTTGGCGAAGCAGTCGTCAGGGGCATTTTGCCTGCCCCGAAATATGTAACTACGGTCTACCAGTACCAGAAAGCCCTTGCAAAGTATCAGGCGCGGGTGGATAACCTGCGGACACCGGGCATTCAGGACGCCAACCAAAAATATCTGGATGCGCTGCGCCGGGCACTGGAACAGGCGGACGGTCTGGACAGGGTCTTTGCCCATCATATCACAAACAAATCTGGCAAGTACATTGTGTTCTGCGCCAACAAGGAGCACATGGACGAGATGGTATCCCATGTGCCGGAGTGGTTCGCCGGGGTCAACCCAGATGTGGTGGTGTACGAAGCCTACTCGGATGACCCGAATACGGACAAGGCGTTTGCGGACTTCAAAACGGACACAAGCGACCGTCTGAAGCTGCTGTTCTGCATCGACATGCTCAACGAGGGCGTCCATGTGGAGGGCATTTCCGGCGTCATTTTGTTCCGTCCAACGATTTCGCCCATTATCTACAAGCAGCAGATAGGGCGTGCCCTGACCGCTGGGGATAATACAACGCCGCTTATCCTAGATGTTGTCAATAATTTCGAGGGCTTGACCAGTATTTCCGGTTTGCAAGGCGAGATGCAGGAGGCGGTCCACCGGCTCTATGCCAACGGTGAGGGCGATAGGATCGTCACCGAGCGATTCGAGGTCATCGAGCAGGTGCATGACTGCCGGGTGCTGTTCGAGCAGCTGCAGGCGAGCCTTTCGTCCGGTTGGGAGCACTACTTCTCCGAGGCAAGCATCTACTATGCGGAACACGGCAACCTGAATGTCCCGAAACTGTATACCACGCCCGGCGGTCTGAGCCTTGGCGTGTGGCTGGTCACTCAGCGCCGGGTGCGCGAGGGACAAATTCAAGGCATCCTGACCGAACAACAGATTCAACGGCTGGACAGCATCGGCATGGTCTGGGGCAACCGGAAGGAAATTGCGTGGCAGCACGGATTTGAGGTCGCAAAGAAATACCACGACACCTACGGAAACCTGATGGTGCCCGGAAAGTATGTGGATCCGGACGGCTATCCCTTAGGACAGTGGATCATCAAGACCCGGCAGCAAAAGCTGAACGGCCGACTGAAGGAAGAACGCATCGCACAGCTTGATGAGATCGGCATGGTGTGGAACATTTTCGATGCCAAGTGGGAAAAGGCTTATGCGCTGGCTGCGGCTTATTATGAGGAAAACGGCAACCTGAATATCCCACGTTCCTATGTGACAGCGGCTGGCGAACGGCTGGGACAATGGGTCGAAAGCCAGCAATGGGCGTACCCGAAAGGAAAACTGACGGAGGAACAGGTCGAGCGGCTCAGCCGGATCGGGATGTACTGGGGCAATCGCAATGACCGCAAGTGGAACGAGGGGTATCAGGAGGCAAAGCGCTATTTTGATGCCCACGGCGACCTGAACGTCCCAGCAGAATATGTGTCACCGGGCGGTTACAACCTCGGAAATTGGGTCAAACGGCAGCGGTATACCCGCCAGAATCCTGAAAAAAGCGGCGCTGTTTTGACAGAGGAACGGATCGCAAAGCTGGATGCCATCGGGATGCGGTGGGGGAAAGCGGATTCGAGGCTGCGCCGGTTAGAACTGGCACAAGAGTCCAAGGGGAAAAGCGAAAAGCTGAATGTTTCGGCTAAGCACAAAACGGAGGAAGAGATCGTTTTGTGTAGTTAATAGCTCGACCCCAAACAGTTGCTGTAATGTGGGTCGGAGAATTTGAGTGAATCGTAAAAAATCTAAAGGAGTTATTGGAGAGGATTATGTCAAAGTTTCAGCATGATGTGAT
>OKXZ01000438.1_pt1 | contig 9553 bp, 5 predicted proteins | sample 1608991 | NCBI WGS metagenome assembly OKXZ01 (sample SAMN02675044, study PRJEB24791) | human gut metagenome, SKBSTL002 | isolation source: stool | host: Homo sapiens | place: USA
GAAACAAGAAAACGGAAGACCTGTGAATTTTCTTCAAGATACATACGGCAAATGCTGTACTGATGATCGATAAGATTAAAAGCAAACAAAATAAAGCGGTATGACATGATTTTACGGATAGAACCGAATAAAATTATGAAAACAAACACAGAAAAATCATAATAAAAATAGCATATAGAGTGATTAGGGATTATCATTTCCATAGACCATTTATCTTTAGAAACATTAACTGAATATCTCAGAAGAAGGGTCAGTCCGAAACATAAGACAACGGGACAGATCCAACTTATTCATCGACTCCGCCCCGTTCTATGTCAGAATACCATAAAAAGAATATGATTATTCAATCTCTCCAAAAAGCTCAGCCAGTTTATTTGCCAAAGCCTCACCACGAAGATTTTCTCCTACCATGACCCCTTGGGCATCTATCAAATACATAGTAGGAACAAATTTCACTTTATATATATCAGCAATACCTTCAGTATCCAAAAAATTAGGCCACTGAAGTTGTTCTTCTTTCAGCGCTTTTGTCCATTCCGCCTCTTTTTTATCAATAGAGATACTTACAATCTGGAAACCCCTGTCTGCATATTGCGTATAGAGTTTTTTCAAATTAGGAATCTCCTTACGGCAAGGATTACACCATGATGCCCAAAAATCAATAAGGACATACTTCTTACCTTGGCACAAATCGGTTAAAGTTACCGATTTCCCATCTTGTGACTTGGCTGTAAAGACAGGCACTTTAGAACCGATCTGACTATCAGGAGCCACACTCTCTTTCACCATTTTTCCATAGCGGGAATGTTTAGCCTCTTCTGACAAGGCATCATACCACGGTTTCTGCTCTTCGGTAAGATAAGAAAACAAACTGATCATCATCAGAGGCCCCCAATAAGACTCTTTATTGTCCATAACTAATTTATAGTAAGTGGCATCTACCGTAGCAAAGAACAAACTATCGGCCACGGCAGATGCTTTGTAAGCTTCCGTAGCAACGACAGAATCCATCAAGATCTTATCTTTGGCAACTCTCGCTTTACCATAGGCAACACGGATATCCTTAAACTTCTCGTTATTCGTCACATAAATAGAATCCAAGGCATCACGTGTGCTCAATAATTTTACATATTTGTCCGTCAAAGGAGATCCCGTCACTGAAACCTGTGAAAAATTATAATTCACGGTTCCATTAAGGTTTTCAGAAGTCACCTTACCCTCCACGCTTATACTGCCATTCTCCAACATCAGAGGCATGGAACCGTATGCATCTTTCACCATCAACCGTACAGCCAGAGGTTCATCCGCCACCCCTTTAAATATAAATTTTCCATCTACAACAATAGTATCCGCCACCGGTTTTTCATGACCATGACTTACAGGAAATAGCTGTACATGGGATCCGTCAGGAATTCCATCAATTGCAGCTGTCAGTGTGTACCCCGTTACCGACTGCCGGGTACAAGATGCCATCATCACCAAAACAACGGCGAATGTTGCTAATAAATACATCAATTTCATAAAGTCTGTTTTTATAGGTTATTTAGATACATTTTGAGTGATAGTTCCATTACCCGGATTCTGAACGGCACCTGCCGGGAAAGGCATAATCCAAAGATGTGAAGCCGGGGTTAATGTATAAGTCTGCCCTTCCCATGTTTTGGATAGTGCACGTGCAAAAGTACCTTCGGCATTAAACCTCCGGGTATCAGCGAATGGCACAATAGTGAAAATCAATTCATTGTCTTTCGTACGTCGGATCAAGTCAATGGCTTCTGTCAAAGTTGAAGCCTGCAAGGGTTGATATATCTCCGGCAGAATACGGGTCTTACGTACCTTGTTCAACACATCCATAGCAGCAGAGAAATCATTACCTGTGACCTGACGTGCCAAACATTCGGCCTTGATGAGATATACCTCGCAAGTGGTCAGACCAGCCCCGTTGAAATATCCTTTGGCCAAACCTTGATAGTAAGTATCCTGATTTACCGTACGCAGTTTCCAGCGGGAAAGAAAACGCGCATCCCCTCCCTCGAAACTCTCCGCACGTTCCACCGGAATATTAAGTTCGCTGGTAGCATAGTTAGGGTTACCCTCTCCACAACGGAAATAGTAATTCTCCACATAATCATACCCTGTCGCTGACGGTAACGACGGATAACTGTCTTCTTTTGTAATAGCTTCCTTATGACTGTTGTAATAAGATATCCAATCATACAGAGTATCATTCTGTTCCAAAGCCATATCCGCGTATTTCAGCGCTTCTTCATAATTCGCCATTTGCAAATAGACCCGTGCCAAGAAGGCATAGGCTGCTCCCAAATTGGGATGGATAACAGTCCTTGACTGTTGGGGTAATCCTTGTTGTATGGCTTCTTTTACATCTTTAATCATGAAATCATAGATTTCTTGAATAGTGACCTGCTTGTGAGGAGCATTAATATCGGCACTGGTTATCAAAGGTACACTCAGTTTAGTACCGGCAGTTGCAGACACATAGGTATCAGCATAATAATTGGCCAGTATGTAATAGCTCATAGCGCGAATCACTTTGGCATAAGCCATTACCTCATTGCGTTCGGAATCAGTCGCTTCGGTTGCAACGGGAACATGCTCCAGCAAGAGATTACAAGTGGAAATAGCCATATAACTACGGTAATAAGTCCCTTCGTCCTGATTGTTCAGTACAATTCTGTCCGCTGTTTCATTCCACAGATAATTGGCACTCGTAAGGGTAACGCTAGTCAGACTGCTTTGTCCTACAAATTTATCATTCAACAGATAAAGACTATTCGTTACAGGAATATAGCCAATGGTATATTCATCTCGCAGCAATGCTTCAAAATCAGCTAAGGTAGTAGGAATTTTGTTCCCTTTGGGAACAATATCTAAATAATCATTACAAGAAGTCAGATTTATCCACCCTAACACTGTCATTATCATAAATAGTATCTTTTTCATATTGCTCTCATTTAAAAGTTCAAATTGACATTACACAAATAATTTGGTTTACTATATCCCCCAAGCATCCATTTCACATCACGACTTTTAGCCAAAGTGAACACATTTTCCATACCTAGCATGATACGTGCATTTTTTACATAAAACTTCTGACATACACTTGCAGGAACATGATAAGTAACAGAGAGATTCTTCAAGCGCCAGTTATCGGCATCAAGTACATGAATGGAAGCCTTGCTATAAAGATCGGATGAGTAAGAATTATAATCCTTGCTTTCTGACGGAACATAGCGTGGTACATCGGTATATGCCTCATCACCAGGCTGACGCCAACGTTTACTCACATCCTTACTTGTCACTCCTAATCCCGGATAGGCTATATTGGTATTCCGCATTTTGTGCCCCCCTTCAAAAAGCAGTTGAGCAGCCAGTTCCCAATTCTTATAACGGAGATTGGTATTAATAGCCCCACTATAAACCGGAACAGAAGTTCCTAAATACACAGCATCCTCCACTTTTTGCGGTGAACTGCTTACATGGATATTTCCTTCCGAGTCATACACCTGAGGCTGCCCTTTACTATCCAGCCCTGCCCACAGATATCCATAAATGGCATTATAAGGCACTCCAACACGGGGATAGGCGGCAGGATAATCGAACTGAAGAAAAATAGCAGGTGCTTTTACATTGACATAAGTCACTTTATTCTTATTGTATCCCAGCACACCACCTACGTTCCAATTCCAATCTTTTCCCATAATGACATCACTGGAAAGAGTCAACTCGAATCCACGGTTTCTCATTTTACCATTATTCATGGTATAAGTAGAAAAACCAAAACCTTCAGTAGGTACTCCATTGGTATTGGCTAACAAATCCACGCCCGATTTATTATAATATTCAATAGAACCGTTCAATCGATTTCTAAACATAGAGAAATCTACACCAATATTAGCTGTAGTTGTCTTTTCCCACCGCAAATCAGGATTAGGACGGTTGCTGATAGTCCCTTGTATGCCGCCCACATGGGTATTATTATTATAATAAGCCGTCATATAAGGAGCAGAATTCTTGGCGATGTTACCACCGATACCACAACTGAAACGCAGTTTCATCATATTTATAAATGAAACTTTAAAAAAAGATTCTTTGTCCAGATTCCAACCAGCACCTACCGACCAGATAGGTTTCTTCTGATACTTGGAACCAGTAGCAAACAAATTGGTACGATCCCAACGAATGCTTCCTGTCACCATATATTTACCATCATACGTGTAAGCTGCATTCCCATAAAAAGAAACAAAACGATTTACCAGTTCATAGATGTTGGAGATATCATTTTTATTGAATGATACATAGTTTCCCAAAACTCCGGTATAAGTATTACTCAGCACCCGTTCATCAATAAGATCATAAGTTAGTAAAGCCGGATCATAATTATAATATTTCCGATTATTGTATTCCGTCTTATTTTCACGTACTTCCATACCAAACAAAGCGGTCACATCATGTTTTTCTGCAAATGTCTTGTTAAAATCCAATTGCTGACGGAAATTATAAGCACGGATACTATTAGTCCCCGTTGTATAAATATTGCCATAAGGAAGATTATAAGTAGCCTGGCCACTCCCACTTGCATCAGTAGCAAATGTATTTACTTTATTACGCACAGCATAGCTTTCCTTATCTTGCAATTGGCTTGTCTTATATTCCCCTACTTCATATTGGAACGAAGCAGTGTATCTCAACCAGTCTGTGAATTTAAAATTAAGTCTCGCAAAAGTACGATTACTAAAATTCTTACTCTTCGACAAGTTTCTTCCCAATTCGTCCAAAGGGGTAATATCCATACTATACAATCCGTAAGAAGAAATAATTTCCTGTTGTGACTTACTGTACCGGTCCGCAACCGTGTTAGTATAGTAGCTTCCATCGTCATTCAACAACGAACTATAAGGAACATAATTATATCCGGGTGAGGTCAGATTATAACTTTGCGTTGTACCATCTCCATAATTCAGATACGTTCCCAAATCCAGACTCAGCCATGAAGTAAGCCGGGTAGTGTTCTGCAAATTCAATCCGAAACTCTCGCTGTCAGTATATTTATCTTCTTCCCGGTTATTCCTGTAAGACAGCGAAGCATTAAATGTATTTTTTTCCGTTCCACGCCCGATATTCAAGTTATATTGTTGCGAAAACGGATTTCGTTTACCATATTTCTTCACATCATCATAATAACGGAATCCCTGTGAAGCCAGTTCATGTAGCGTCTGCTCCATTTGTGCTTCGCTGATCGCACCTGTATGATGTTTTAAAATAGCCTGTACCCCCAAACAGGAATACATGGATGCATTGTCCAACAAATTCTGTGCATATTGGGATGCTCCCTCTCCTTGAAGATTAGGATTCATGGCCGCCCACTCCTTTTCCATCTCTATCATGTCAGCCGTACCGGCTAAGTGACCGGTATAAAAATTATAAGGGCGTACTGTCAATGTCGCTGAAAATGATACATTCAGCTGATTCTTTCCGGCTTTTTTAGTAGTGATGACTACTACACCATTAGCAGCACGAGCACCATAGATAGACGTAGCCGCGGCATCTTTTAATACCGTAATATTCTCTATATCCTCTATATTCAAATCAGGCACATTTTCGACCCAGTTGCCCAGTCCGTCAGAAATAGTTTTCTCTACCGGAAACCCATCAATCACATACAGAGGAGTAGTAAGTCCGTTCATCGAAGTCACACCACGTATCTTACCGTCACTATAACCTGCTATTCTTCCCTCCATCAATGAGCTGACACTACTTAACCGTTGGGTTTCCAACTTTTTCGAATCTACTTTCGCAAATGAACCGGTAGCCCGTTCCCTGGAGATAGTCTGATATCCGGTTACCACCACCTCGTCCAGCAGTTCGGAGGCCGGCTCCAAGACAATTCTGTAACTGTTCGCACTTGTCAATCTTACTTTCTTTGATTCATAGCCCAAGTAAGAGATTTCTATCTCTTTCGCTGTGCGGAGCAGGGTCAGCCGGAAGTGCCCGTTCATATCGGTTATGACAGCAGCCAGTTCCTCCCCTTTCGTCTGGCTCACCTGACGGATGTGAGCGGCAGGCAGGGGATCTCCATTCTCATCTACAACTATACCGCTGATCATCCGGTCTGTTTGTGCATATGCCATTGTTCCACACAAAAACAATGCAACGAAAACCATCGCCAGTCGAAGTAGCTTTCCGTGGTAATCTGAATGTTTCATACTCTTCATAGATTTAATATTAATACTGTTTATAATCACTTTTTAAGTCCCGTTTTATTGTTAAAACAGTTTTGCAGCTTATATTGCGTCGATAGCAAATTAATGCATAAAATTTTAAATTATAGCAAAAATAGGTTATCCAAATACAGCAATTGCCGCATTTGGATAAATTTATGATAGCAAATTAATAGATTATCTATTTTTATGCAATTCCTGCACTTTGTTTCTATACTGAGCGGGAGTCATACCAGTAGCCGCCTGAAACTGGCTATAAAAAGTAGTCATGGAATTAAAGCCCAATTCAGCTGAAATCGCCTTTAGCGGAGTTTGGTTATCAGGATCGGAAAGTAAACGGACTGCCTCTTTTGTGCGGAAACCATTTACAAATTGAGTAAAAGTCTGCTTGGTCTGCTCATTAATAATTTGAGAGAGATAAGTACGATTAGTTCCCAACATTTCCGCTACTTTCTCTTTGGTCAGCAAATTGTCTGTAAATACCTTCTCCTCCCACAACAGCGTTTCCAAACGCAGAAATAAATCCTGCTTCTTTTCATCTGTCAACGAGGATGAAGCATATTTCTCAGGTTGCGGCAAAGAAGTTTTCGTCGAATCCGTAAGATATTCTTGTAAAAGAGCGGACTGGCGGCCTATCTCTGCAAACTGCTCATCTATCTTGTTCTGCAATTGCTGTTCACGCCGGATAGCGTCCTGATTTTGCTTCACAATGGTAAGGTACAGCTTATTTTTTCTGTAATATAAGTAATATAGTAAAGAGGCAGCTATGAAGATACAGATAAATCCGGCTATAAGCAATTGCATCTTATTTTCCTTTTCCAATAATTCCAGACGGTTTTGTTTTATCTCGTTTTCCTGCCGTTCCATATCGTATTTTGCACGTATCTCCCCCACAGCACGTTCCTTTTCCGCATTATATAAGCTATCTGTTTCCAGCTGATAGAGCTTATGATACTTCAACGCCTCTACCAGCATACCATCTTCTTCATAACATCGGGATAAAGCCTTCAACAGGTCACTTCGATAGATGGCATTAGCCTGTTGGTAAGACAGTTCTATTCCGGCTTTCAGCATCCGGACAGCCCGGTCATACTGGTGATGCTCCATTAAAATTTCGGCATAGCCCAAATAAGAATTCATCACTGAAGAAATATTTCCCTGTTCTTTCAAATCCAAAGCCTTCCGGAAAAAAACCAGCGCTTCATCATCTTTATTCAATTTATGCAGAATATATCCATAAAGATTGTAAACGTTTGATTGATCATAAAAGTCATTCTGCACCATGGTGAACTCCGCCTCCTGAATATATTTCAATGCTGTATTATAGTCACTCTTCAAATAATACATATAAGCGGTATTGGTTGAACCACTATAAATCAGATAAGGATCTTTCCGTTCATGTCCCAGTTCATAACATTCAAGAGCATATTTCAATCCTGTGCTATCATTTTTCAAATAATAAATACCGGCAATATTAGAAAGCAAAATGGAATAGAGCCTGTCATAATGACAACGTCTTGCAGCTTCAACTCCTTTGAAGAAATAGGTAAGTGAACGATAATAGTCTTTTTGGACATTCGATGCATAAAGTCCCAGCCCATTATATACGGAACATAAGGCGGAATCATTTTTATTACTTTCACCTATCAGCCTGGCCTGCCCTAAATGACTATAAGCCTCCTTTACATTTCCCTTCATCATATGGGCCTGCCCCAGACAAATATGAGAATAAATTACAGCGCCATTGTAATCCCGTTCATTATAACCCATCTCAAACAATTGTCGACCATAAAAGATAGCCTGATCATAATCTGCTTTATTCAGATAGAGAAAACTAACTTTCCGAAGCGCTTCTTTGTCTTTAGGATACTTTTTCAGATACTCCAACTGTACATTAATGGCATTATTTATTTCTTCTTGCGCCTCTGAGACAACGGGCAAGAGTCCCAATAACATCACAACCATCCACAGTTTGAACATCTTCATTCCCGTCATCCTCCCTTTTCTTCTTTCCGCATACTGAACTCACAGCCACAATATTGCTGATTATAAAAATTATATTCCTTAATGATAGCAATGCGACGCTCGCTCAATCCACCTTTACGCCAGTTCTGTTCCCAATAAGTGACATCCGGATAAGGAGCCGTAGCATATCGACACATTAATAAATTGACAATTTATTTATCATGTTATACTATCTGTTTGAATGGCTGCATAAGCTCAATTTTCCCGGGGCGGGAATGTTCGGTTACACCTCATTCCGTGCCTTAATGGCGGTCCTCATCGCATTGCTTATTTCAAGTATATGGGGTGACAAATTCATCAACCTTCTGAAGAAGAAGCAAATCACGGAGACACAACGTGATGCGAAGATTGACCCGTTCGGTGTCAACAAGGTAGGTGTGCCGAGTATGGGAGGAGTGATTATTATCGTAGCTATTCTCATTCCTTGCCTGTTGCTGGGTAAGTTGCACAATATATATATGATATTAATGTTGATTACAACTGTATGGTTGGGATCACTCGGATTTGCCGACGACTACATCAAGATCTTCCGCAAGAACAAGGAAGGTTTGCATGGTAAGTTTAAAATTATCGGGCAAGTAGGTTTGGGATTAATTGTCGGACTTACCTTGTATTTAAGTCCGGATGTGGTAATCCGTGAAAATATCGAAGTACATACTCCGGGACAGGAGATGGAAGTGATACACGGAACGAATGACTTGAAATCGACTCAAACAACGATTCCTTTCTTCAAGAGCAATAACCTCGACTATGCCGACCTGGTCTCTTTCATGGGTGAACACGCGCAGACAGCCGGGTGGATATTGTTCGTTATCATCACAATCTTCGTGGTGACCGCCGTATCAAACGGTGCCAACCTGAATGACGGAATGGATGGAATGGCCGCAGGTAATTCCGCCATAATCGGCGCCACGCTCGGTATCCTGGCATACGTATCGTCGCACATCGAGTTTGCAAGTTATCTGAACATTATGTATATTCCGGGGTCGGAAGAACTCGTAATTTATATCTGCGCCTTCATCGGTGCATTGATCGGCTTCCTGTGGTATAACGCTTATCCGGCACAAGTATTTATGGGAGATACGGGTAGCTTGACGCTGGGCGGTATCATCGCCGTATTCGCAATCATTATCCGGAAGGAATTGTTGATCCCGATCCTGTGTGGCATCTTCCTGGTAGAGAATCTCTCCGTTCTTATGCAGACGTTCTATTTCAAATATACGAAGAAGAAATACGGTGAAGGGCGACGCATCTTCAAGATGGCTCCTCTCCATCATCATTTCCAGAAA
>OKXZ01000443.1_pt1 | contig 9488 bp, 10 predicted proteins | sample 1608991 | NCBI WGS metagenome assembly OKXZ01 (sample SAMN02675044, study PRJEB24791) | human gut metagenome, SKBSTL002 | isolation source: stool | host: Homo sapiens | place: USA
ATCTACACTCTTTCCCTACACGACGCTCTTCCGATCTCGAGGAAAAATTCTGCCGCGTACACTGCCTGCGCCACCAGCATTTCCAGACCGCCGACGGCAACGGGCACCCCCAGCTCTTCGGCCCGGAGGATGAGCTCGGTCTTATCGGGATTATAGATGACATCGATCACGGCTTCCAGCCCGGGCATGGAGGTGATATCCAGGGCGCTCACGCCCGCATTGGGGTACATGCCCACCGGCGTGGTGTTGATGATGATCTGCGCCCCGGTGGTCAGGGCCTGAGCATAAGTCAGCTCTCCCTTTTCGGGGTCGGGATGGCGGCTGACGGTATAGATCTGTTTCGCGCCCCGGTCATGGGCCACGGCCCAAGTGGTGTTGTGGGTGCCGCCGGTGCCCAGAATGAGCACAGTCCTGTCCTTGAACTCCACACCGTGTGCATCGCACAGGTAGGAGAAGCCGGGATAATCGGTGTTGTAGCCGTAGAGCAGGCCGTTTTTATTGACCACCGTGTTCACCGCGCCGATGGCGCGGGCGCGGGGGTCGATGAAGGAGCAGTACTCCATCACCAGCTTTTTGTAGGGAATGGTCACATTGATGGCCTTGAACTGCCGCCGCTGCAAAAAGGCGCGGGCGTCTGCTTCGGTGGGCAGGGGGCACAGCTCGTAGCTGTACCCGCAGAGCAGCTCATGGATGGTCTTGGAGTAGGAGTGTCCCAGCTTGCCGCCGATGAGTCCGTATTCCATCTCAGTCCTCCTTCCGGTAGCCGGTGGGGTCGGTCATCCACCGGGCACCGTACCGGGCGGTGAGCAGATCGCCCACCGCAAGGGCGGCGGCGCAGGTCTGCACAATGGCGGCCCGGGGCACGATGCAGGGGTCGTGCCGTCCCTGAATGGACAGTTGTGCGTCCTTTTTTGCGATGTAGTCCACCGTATCCTGCTGCTTGTAGATGCTGGGGGTGGGCTTGACGGCGGTGCGGAACACCACCGGCATTCCGTTGGCGATGCCGCCATTGATGCCGGCATTGTGGTTGGTGGCGGTGACCACCGCGCCCTCTGCCGTCATGCGGAAGGCGTCGTTCGCTTCCGAGCCGCGCAGCCCGGCAAAGCCGAAGCCGGTGCCGAACTCGATGCCCTTGACCGCCGGGATGGAAAAGGCCAGATGGGCGATCTCGCTTTCCACGCTGTCAAAGTAGGGCTCGCCGATGCCGGCGGGCAGGCCGAGGATGGCAGTCTCCAGCACGCCGCCTACGCTGTCGCCCTCGGCACCGGCGGCGCGGATGGCGGTTTTCATGGGCTCTTCCACGGCGGCATCCAGCACCGCAAAGACCTCGGTCTTACTGGCAAGCGTCCCCACCTGTGCCGCAAGGGCGGCGGGGTCGTCCAGCGCAAAGGGCGTATCGGCAATATCTGCGCACCGGGCAATGTGGGTGGTGATATCAATGCCCGCCCGCTGCAATGCGGCAAGCACGATGCTGCCGCCTGCCACAAGGGCGGCGGTCACCCGGCCGGAAAAGTGCCCGCCGCCCCGGGCATCCTGAAAGCCGTGGTACTTGGCGTAGGCGGTAAAGTCCGCGTGGCCGGGGCGCAGAAGGTCGGCGGTCTTGGCGTAGTCGCCGCTGCGGGTATTCTGGTTTTCGATCATCAGGGCGATGGCGGTGCCGGTGGTGTGGCCGTTCACCACACCGGAAAGCAGCTGCACCGCATCCACCTCCACCCGGGGGGTGGAAAGGCCGTCGCCCCGGGCGCGGCGCTTATCCATGCAGGCGGCGAGAAAGCCCTCGTCCACCGGCACACCGGCGGCCATGCCGTCCAGCACCGCACCCACGGCGCGGCCGTGGCTCTCGCCGAAGATGGTCAGCGAAAGGTCGCTGCCAAAGGTGTTTTTCATGGGTCAGTCCTCCATGCCCAGCAGCGGGCGCAGCCCCTCCACAGGGATGGTCTCGGCGCGCCAGCAGCCAAGGCCGGGCACCTTGATGATGGTGATCTGCCCGCTTTGTGCCTTTTTGTCGTGCAGCATCTCAGCCAGTACCTTTTCCTTATCGTAGGCGGTGCGGGTGGGTAACCCTAAGCGGCGGTACACGCCGCGCACCCGCTTTTGCAGCGCCTTGGATTCGATCATAGGCAGCATTCCCAGCGCCACGCACTCGCCGTGGAACAGGCCGGTGGTGCGGCGTCCCTTGATGCCCTTCACGGCTTCGATGCCGTGGCCGATGGTGTGGCCGAAGTTCAGCGCCTTGCGCATCCCCTGCTCGGTCTCGTCCTGCTCCACGATGCTCTTTTTAAAGCGCAGGCTGCGGCAGATGATCTCACCAATGCGGTCATCCACGTCCTCTTTTTCAAAGATGGAGAACAGCTCCGGGTCAGCCAAGAGACCTGCCTTGACGGCCTCGGCCAGACCGTTGATGAAGTGGCGGCGGGGCAGGGTGGACAGGGTGTCCGGGTCCACGATGACCAGCTTGGGCTGCCAGAAAGCACCCACGATGTTTTTGGTGTCGCCAAGATCCACGGCGGTCTTGCCGCCGATGGAGGAATCGATCATGGAAAGGGTGGTAGTGGGGCAGTTGATAAAATCAATGCCGCGCATATAGATGGAAGCGGCAAACCCGGCAAGGTCGCCCACCACGCCGCCGCCTACGGCCACCACAAGGTCGCCCCGGCCCATGCCGAAGTCCAGCATCTGCCGCAGCACAGTTTCCAGAATTTTAAAGCTCTTGCTGGCTTCGCCCTGCGGCACGGTGATGATGGTGGCGTCCTTGCACTGGTCGGCTACCATCTGGGCGTACTGTGCGGGCACACCGCTGTCGGTGACCACCGCCACCCGGCGGTCCAGCCGGGCGAACTGGTACAGGTTTTCCAGCGAGCCGCGCTTGACGATGATGTCGTAGCTGCGCTCACCCAGATTCATGGTCAGCTTGGTTCCGATAAAATCACTCATTTTGTATACACTCCTAACAGCCGCACCGTCCGGCAGGTGCGGTCAAGCTCGCGCAGCAGCGCGGCGGTCTCGCCGGCGGCGGCATCGCCCACCAGCTCTACGTAAAAATAATATTCAAAGGGGACGTGCGGCATGGGGCGGCTCTTGATGGACTCCATATTGAAGCCGCTGGCACCGATGACCTGAATCACCTCCGCCAGCTTGCCGGGCTTGTTGTCCACCGTGAACAGCAGCGAGAACCGGTTGCCCGCCGTGGGCTTTTCGCGGCTGAGCACGATGAACCGGGTGGTGTTGTCGCCGTCGGTGTTGATGTTGGGCACCAGAATTTCCAGCCCGTACAGCGCGGCAGTCTCGGCGCTGGCAATGGCGGCCTTTGTCGGGTCGCCGCTTTCTGCCACGAACTTTGCGGCCATAGCGGTGTTGGCCATGGCGGTGGCGGGCAGACGGAACTGCTTTAAAAAGGTCTCGCTCTGGGCAATGGCCTGCTGGTGGCTGTACACCGTGCGCAGCTGGGAAAGCTGGGTGCCCGGCAGCACCAGCAGGTTCTGGGAGATGGGCAGATCGTACACATCCACCACCCACAGCTCCGGATGGTTATAGCACAAGTCCAGCACGGCGGAAACGTCCCCGGCGTGGCTGTTTTCAAAGGGCACTACGCCGTGGGCGGCTTCGCCGGAGGCCACGGCTTCGAACACCTCGTCCCATGTGGAGTAACTCACAGCCTCGGCGTGGGGGAACAGCGCCTTGAGGGCGATGTGGGCAAATGCACCTTCCACCCCCTGATAGGCGGCACGGTTATGTCCCAGCACGGCAGCTTCGTACTGCTTGGCAAGATCCATCATGTGCTGGACATGGTCTTTATAGTAAGGGCGCAGCGCGGGCTGCTGAATGCGGGCTGCGGCCTTTTCCAGCACGGCGGTCTCCCGGGCGGCATCGTAGATGGGCAGGCCGTGCGCCCGCTTATATTCGGCCACCTGTAAAACAGCAGCCATCCGGCGCTCGAACAGCGCAGCCAGCTGCGCATCCACCGTGTCGATCTCGGCACGGGCTTGTTCCAGTGCGTCCATGGGGGTCACATCCTTTTTGGTCGGTTTTTGCGGGGATACCTAGTAAGTATACCATAACCGGGACAGGGAAACAACAAACCGCCCTCCATTTGAGGGTGGAGAAAATTTCAAATCAGCCATGGGTAAAAAGACGAAAATAGAAAACAGAAACGCACCCACAGTCCGTTTTTGTGCCCTGAAAAGCAGGGAAAACGAACGGTGGGTGCGTTGAAACAGAACTCCCTCAGTCAAAACCTGACGGTTTTGCCAGCTCCCTCTGGGAGGGAGCCTCTGGCGAGAAGGCAAACTTTACCTCTTTGCCAAAGGCCCCATCTCCGAGGACGACTTCCCCCGGCCGGGGGAAGATGTCGCGCAGCGACAAAAAGGGGAATCTGGCATCGCGCAGCGATGACTGGGGGAGTTCAACTATTTATTCTTCAAAATATCCTCCCAGCTGCGGGCTTTGCCGTAATAGCGCCCGTAGGGGTTATCAAGGTCTGCGGCACGGGGACTGGGCGGCGCGGGCGGCTGGGGCTTGGGGGTGCGGTCAAAGGTGAACCGGGCAGCGGGGCCGCCGGCTTTGATGCGGAAGCGCATCTTTAATGCCCCTCCCCGGCGGTGGAGACCGCCCCGGCGGTCAGGTTTGCCCAAAGGGGCTCGCTGTTTTCCAGCAGGGAAGCGGATTCCTTCAGCCATGCGCCCCGGATGCCGATATAGTAATCTGCCAGCAGCTGCTGGCTGTCGCCGCTGGCGCTCTGCACCGCGTCCGAGGTGTAGCTGCCCAGCTCCATCCCGGTCAGCACCGGGCAATCCGTCCAGCGGTAGACCATGTTCCACCAGTCGCTGTCGGCATCGGACTTGGGTAGATGACCGTCCAGATACCGCAGCGTGCCGGTGGTCTGCTGGAAGCCAGCAGGGTCATACAGGATAAAGATGGAGCTGAGGGAGCTTTGGATATCGGTGGAAAGCTTGGTGGTGCCCGCCATATCCAGATAGGCGTCCGAGTCCTCGCTGTTGAAAGCCATAGTGTATTGGTTCAGCTTCACCACCACCTTGCCATCGCCGTTGCAGTCCTCGCCGTAGGCGGCAAGCTGCTCTTGCAGGGCGGTGACGGTAGCTTCGGGCAGGTAGTAGGGGCTGACCACCGCCACGTTATAATCCGGGTGGGTGGTCAGGAAATACTGCCCGATAAAGCAGTACGCCACGAACGCACCCGCAATGCCGAAAATCAGCACCCATTTCAGGTTGTAGTCCCACCAGTTTGCCCAGCGCTCCCTGCGGCTGTACTGCCGCTCCTTGCGGGGCTTGAGGTCCTTGGGGTCGATGTCGCGTTCGTAACGGTAGCTTGCCATAAAATAGTTCTCCTGTGTGATGAAACGAGCGGGAAAGGCTGTTACTTCAGGGCAGCCAGAATGCTCTGGCGCACGGCATCGGGCAGCTGCTTCTGCTCGGCCTTGCTCATGCCGGCGGTCTGGATGGGCGACATGATCTTGATGCGCACACCGCCCGGGCGGCAGCGGTTGCCGTTAGTCTCAAACAGGGCGCGGGCACCGGTCACAGCCACCGGCACCACCGGGGCACCGGTCTTGACCGCAATGCGGAAAGCACCGGCCTTGAACTCGCCTGCGCCGCCCTCTTCGCCCTTGTAGCGGGTACCCTCGGGGAAGATGACGAAGCTGCGGCCGCTTTCCACGATGGCGGTGGCATCGTTCAGTGCCCGCACCGAGGCGCGCACATCATCACGCTGCACGAACACGCAGCCCAGCAGCTTCATCCAGCGGTTGAGCAGGGGAATCTTTTCCAGCTCCTCCTTGGCAAGGATGCCGTGGGGCTTTTCCAGCCCTGCCAGCAGCAAAGGAATGTCGTAGTAGCTGCGGTGGTTCGCCACGAACACGCAGGGGCGGTCTTTGGGGATGTTCTCCAGCCCGTCCACCGACAGGGAAACACCGGTCACCTTTAAGATGCCCCGGCTCCAGCGGGGGATATGCTGGTTCACGATCTGCTCCACGGTGGCGGTATCTCCGGCGGCTGCGGCGCGCTCGGCGCGGCGCAGGATGCCGTAATGCAGGATCATGTACCCGAACAGATAAATAAACATCGCAATGGTGCGAAGAATGCTCATAATAGTTTCCTCCTATTGCAAAAAATGCCATTGTCATTGTAGCACATTTTGCGTAAAAAAGGGAGAGATAAATATTTTTTTACAATTAGCCCCGGTTGTATCTTGCAAAGTTGACAAAATACAGGTATATTTATATCTGTAAAGTTAGCACAATGGCACTTTCCAGACAAAACGCCTGCGGTGCCGGTTAAAAACACAAGAGAGGTACCGCAGTTACTATGGGTCTTTTTCCTTCTGCCAATGATTTCAAGGCCGGTAAGGGCGTCGAAAAGGACGCTCCCCGCAAGACCGGCATCGGCCGCTTTTTTGAGCTTGTAGGCCGTGATATGAACGGCATGTTCCTTGCAAACCTGCTGACCTGCATCGGGTTTGCACCGGTCATCTGTCTGGTGTACATCGGCTTTTTGCAGAACAGTCTGCCGGTGATGCTGGGCAGCGCCGCCGTGGGCGGTCTGCTGGCCGGGCCCGCACTGGCCGGAATGTACGATACCGTCCTGCGCGCGCTGCGCGATGAGGCGGGCTACTGGTGGGTGACCTACCGCAAGGCCTTCAAGCGCAACTTCAAGGCCAGCCTTGCGCCCGGTGTGCTGTACACCGTGGTGGTCACGCTGCAAATCTTCCTCGTCTATTTCTGCTTCAATATGCTGTACCACGGCACCAACGTGGGTGTTCCGCTGTGGGTGGCCACGGTGCTCAATCTGGTGCTGTTCCAGATGCTGTTTGCCTATATGTGGCCGCAGGTGGTGCTGCTGGACCAGCCCTTGAGCCTGACTTTGAAAAACAGCATCAACTGCATGATCGCCTTTCTGCCCCACGCACTGGCTGCCGCCATCGTGCAGGTGCTGTTCTGGGGCGTGGTGATCTTGTGTATGCCGCTGGGTCTTTTCCTGATGCTGATCTTCGGCTTCTGGTTCGTTACCGAGGTGTCCTGCCAGATCGTGTACGGCGATATTGACCGGGTGTTCCACATTGAGGAGAACATCCGCAAGATGAAGGACGCCGAACTGGAAGCAGCCCTGAAAGAGGACTACGCCGACGACGACACCCCGGAAAAATAAGCGATAAAACTGCGGAAAGGAGCGATGTCCCATGGAACAACGGAATAATCTTGTGCTGCAGGGGACAGAGACCTTTTCCCGCGGGCAGCTGGACAACCTTGCACTGGAAAACGGCGCACTGGTGCTGGACAGCGTGGCCGGGCGCAGCCTTTTGTACGGCAGCTACACCACCCCGGAGTTTGCCATGCCGGCGTTCTGCAACCTGAACGTCAGCTGGAACGCCCATGCACCCCGGGACACCATGGTGGAGGTGCGCTGCCGGGTGTACGCAGCAGGGGCGTGGACAGCCTGGATGAGCTTTGGCAAGTGGGCGCCGGATTACCCCCGGTGCAGCGTGTCCAGCCAGAGCGAGGACGGCATGATCTTTTTGATGGGCGATACCGTCACGGTAGCCGCCCCGGGCGGCGGCACCGGCGTGCAATTGCAGGTGAACCTTTCCACCAACAACGATAAAGTTACCCCGGCGGTGCGTCTGCTGGCGGCGGCGGTGCGTCCTCTTGCGTGGGAAAAGCGCAACGGCCATGCGCTGAACCGGCGGCTCTATCTGCCGGAATACTGCCTTTCCGCCCATGACCCCAGCTTTGGGCGGGAGATGGATCTGCCGCTGGTCATGGCGGCGCTGATGAACCGCTGGGGCGAAGATATCCTGCCGGAAGAAGTGGCCTACGCCATGGAGGACGGCAGCACCCGCAGCACCGGCAACACTGCCTTTGCGGCGGCCGCCGCAGGCTGCTGCGGCTACCCCTGCTGGCAGGCATGGATGGACCTTGCTGACCTGCGGGAGCAGATCCACGACGGCTGCTCGGTAGCGGTGCAGGTGGAGCGGCGGGTGCGCGGTCAGCGCGACCCGGTGCGGCTGTGGATGGGGCTGCACGGTTTTGGCCACGATGACGCCGTGATGGCAGATTTTGTGCTGCTGAACGACCCCACCGCCGATACCGACGGCGCGGTGAACTGCACCATGGCGCTGGTGGATTTTATGCGTTACTTTACCGGCAAGGCCATTGCCCTGCGGCCAAAGCAGCGGGAGACTGAGGCCGACCGTCCCCGGCGGCTGCGCTGCGAGCTGCGCGCCGGCACCCAGCCGGGCGTTTACTACTTTGAGCGGCGGGGAGAGCCCGCAGACCTGCCGGAGGATTTTTCCGGCTGGATCGCCTGCGCGCCCCACGACGGCGTGGCGCACGCCACCACCGCTCACCGCACCTTTTTGCGCTGTACCCGCACCGAGGACGGCGGGGTACAGTTCCCGCCGGAGCTGCTGGCCGCAGGCGGGCGATGCAGCGTGTATGCAGTGGACCAGACCGGCACCATGCGGGTAGCAGAGGTACGGCTGCCGAAGCCGAAGCCTGTACCTGCAAGCACAGAACCCAAAGCCAATGGCCAGACCGGGGACGCCCCGGCACAGCCGTAAGCTTTTTCAGGGCGATATATGAAACAGGAGGAACACATTATGGCAAAGACGATCATCACTTTGGGCCGTGAGTACTGCACCGGCGGACGCTTCATCGCAGAGGACGTGGCAAATGCGCTGGGCATCAAGCTTTACGACAAGGAGCTGATCACCATGGCAGCAAAGAACTCCGGCTTGTCGGAGGAGGCTGTTGCCGCCAGCGAGAAACGGCACACCCACAGCCTGCTGTACAGCCTGTACACCATGGGCAACGAGCTGCCGCTGGGCGATCAGGTGTTCATTCTGCAGAGCCGTATCATCAAGCAGCTGGCCGAGGAAGGCCCCTGCGTGATCCTTGGCCGCTGCGGTGACTACGTCCTGCGGGAGCGCAAGGACGTGCTGCGGGTGTTCGTGTATGCACCCAAGGAGTGGCGTTTGCAGTACGCCAAGACCAACCCCTTGGTAAAGGCCAAGGACGAAAAGGGCATCAAGGACGAGATCGACAAGACCGACCGCAACCGTGCCGCCTACTACAACTACTACACCCAGAACCGCTGGGGCGATGCCCACAACTATGATCTGGCCATCAACGCCGCCCTGGGCCGCGAGACCTGCGTCAAGATGATCCTGGACGCTGTCGCCGCCAAGGAAAAGACCATGGCCGAATGATCCCCGCCGGGCCGGACGGCCCAAAAAACAATGCTGCTTCGTGGGTAGGGTGCTTTTGCACCCTGCCCACGTTTCGGGCAACGGCGACTGTTTTACTCCTTCAGTCACGGCTCCCGCCGTGCCAGCTCCCTCGGAGAGGGAGCCTCTGGCGAAACCGGACACTTTGCAATTCAACCAGAAGCTTTGCCACCATGCCAAAGGCCCCATCTCAGAGGCCGACTTCCCCCGCGCCGGGGGAAGATGTCACCGCAGGTGACAAAAGGGGGAAT
>OKXZ01000495.1_pt1 | contig 8586 bp, 7 predicted proteins | sample 1608991 | NCBI WGS metagenome assembly OKXZ01 (sample SAMN02675044, study PRJEB24791) | human gut metagenome, SKBSTL002 | isolation source: stool | host: Homo sapiens | place: USA
ACAGAGTTTTAAAACTCTGTGGCGTTGTGCTTTTTTATAGCTAACAGGAAAATGAGTCCGTACCAAGCGATATTCAGCCCTTCAATTCCGAAAAGATTTTCTATTGCATGTCGGTTCAAATCCTTGTTTTCTCGATTTTCTCAGTCTACCCGCAGCATACGGTAACCGACGCCAATATGCGTCTGAATGTATTGCGGACAGTCCCTTTGCGGCTCCAGCTTTTTGCGCAGGGTCGCCATAAACACCCGCAGAGAAGCAATATCGTTTTCCCAGCTGCTGCCCCAAATCTGCTGCGTGATATAGGTGTGCGTCAGCACCTTTCCGACATTATGAGAGAGCAGACACAAAAGCTTGTATTCAATCGGGGTCAGGTGCAATTCCTCCCCATTTAGATAAGCGCAGCCGGCGGCATAATCGATTTTAAGCTTGCCGTTTTGGAAAACTGGTGAGTCGGCGTCGCCGCTTGCCTGAAGCAGCAGCAGCCGTCTTTGCGTGGCCCGAAGGCGTGCCAAAAGCTCCTCTATGGAAAAGGGCTTTGTCAGATAGTCGTCCGCCCCGGCATCCAGCGCCGTTATTTTGTCTTTATCCTCGCTGCGCGCACTGATCACAATAATGGGCATATTTGACCATGAGCGGATGCTTTCGATCACCTGTGTGCCGTCGATATCCGGCAGTCCCAGATCCAGCAGAACGATATCCGGGTTATGGGAGGTCGCTTCTATAATAGCGCTGTGTCCGTTCTCCGCGGTCAGGTAGTGGTAATCGTGAGCCTTTAGCGTTGTTACGATCAGATTGCGGATGGGGCGGTCGTCCTCCACGACGAGTACAAGGGGTTTATTCATTCAGAGTCACCTCGCTGAGCGGTAAAGTAAAGGTAAATATGCAGCCGTGCGGTACGTTATCTGTAAGCGTCAGCGTTCCGCCGTGCAGCTCTACGATAGATTTACACAGGGTAAGCCCGATCCCGAAGCTTCTGCGGCTGTCTGCGACGGTATTTTTTCCGGTGTAAAACATCTCAAAAATATGCGGTTTCATATCGTCTGCAATTCCGTTTCCGTTATCGGCAACTCGGATCACAGCATCCCCGCCCTGTTTTTCCGCACTTACGCAGATCTCGCAGCCTTGTTCGGTATATTTCAAAGCATTATCAATAAGGTTGACAATGACCTGCACGATAAGCTGTGCGTCCATACGGGCAAGGATCAGATCGTCGCACCTTACCGTCACCTTGTGTCCGACGGATTTTTTCTTCAAATGCGAAACGGCTTCGTTGACCACTTCGTCCACAAGCTGGTCGGTAAGCTCCAGTTTCAGGCGTCCATCATTCAGCCGTGTAACATACAGCAGATTTTCCACCACGCCGATCAGCCATTCGGAATCGTCATAAATATCTTTATAGATCTGCTGCTTGGTTGCTTCGTCCAGGCAGTTTCCGTTATGCAAAAGCGTGTCCGCATTACCCGAAACGGAGCAAAGCGGCGTGCGCAGATCGTGTGAGATCGACCGCAAAAGGTCGGCGCGCAGCTGCTCGCTTTTTGCAAGATCTGCCGCCCGTTCCTTTTCGGCGGCGTTGTGAGCATTATCCATTGCCAGCGCACATTCGTTCACAACCGACAGTACGATGCTGCTCTCAAATGAATCGGGCTTTTCGGGTTTCATCGGTATCCCAATTACACCGTAGACTCTGCCGCCTGCACGGATCGCAAGATAAAGACATTCGGATTTTCCAAACTGTGCTGTCGCTGCTCCTGCACGGTGACCGTTTTGAAGCACCCATTCTGCGGTCTGCCGCTCTGCATCGCTTAGCAGCTTTTCAGCGTGTGTATCCTTTTTTTCGGCATACAGCCGCCCGGACAACATTCCGTTTTCGCCTTTCGTATAGGCAACAATACTGCGGTCAAGCAACCGCGAGAGCTGCATACAGGTCACGCTTAAAACATCATCGTTGCTTTTTGCTTTTTGCAGCAGACGGTCAGTGTCAAACAGCACCTGCATACGGAACGCAGAGCGAGCCGAGAGCCTTGCATGATCTTTCAGCTTCGAGGCAAGCGTGCCGGTGAGAACGGAAGACGCCAGCATAACTGCAAAGGTAACGGGATAGCCTACGGCATAGGTCTGAAAGGACAGCCTGGGTTCGGTAAGGAAAAATCCGAACAATACAACACTTAGAAGTGAGCCTGCTATACTGCAAAGGTATCCTTTGGTCAAAACGGAGATCATCAGCACACCTAGGATGTATACCGTAACGATATTGGTATCGGGAAAATCGAGATGGTCGAACAGAAACCCGATCGCCGTACATACGGCAAGCGCCAGGACGGTCACGGCAATATCCCGCAGCGACGGTATCTCTGCACCAAAGAACAGACGGCGTCTGTGCGACTTTGTGTAGTTCAGTGCGTCGGGAATAATATGAATGTCAACATCGGGGGCGGAGGAGATCAGCTTTTCGGTGAGAGTCGGTCTTCCGAACAGCCCTCTGCGTCTGGCACTGCTTTGCCCGATCACGATTTTTGTGACATCGGAAAGCCTGACATATTCCGAAATCTGCAGCGCTACATTCTCGCCGTGCGTCATAACGATCTCGGCGCCGAGCCTTTGCGCGAGCTGTATGTTCTGCGAAAGCCGGGACTGATCCTCATCGTTTATGACCGTATCCGTCTGCACATAGATGGCGGTAAATCTTGCATGAAGGACCTTAGCCATCTTTGCGGCGGTGTGTATGATCCTTGCATTAGACGGCGAAGAGGATAGGCAGACAAGGATATGCTCGTCTGTATCGAATTTTAACTGTTCGGTTTGTACTTTCATCGGTTTCACCGCCCTTTTTATTTTATTTTATTATTATACAGTAAAACTGTAAAAAAATCTACCGCAACCTAAAAATCATTCTTCTGCCCATCGGAAAGAATAATATCGACATTTCCGTGCGTTTCACGAAAACGGCGGATCTCACATAATATTTCACTTTCGGACAGTCCATGCGGCAGCAGGACTTCGGAAGGCTCGCAGGATTCGTTTTCCTTTAACAGTGCCTTTCTGTTTTCTTCAAGAAATCGATCCAGCCTGCTCATAAGATAAAATCCGAAAACAAATACGGCAAGCAGGCTGACAATCAGCAATAGCTCAGCCATCCTCATTCACCTCTGTTAAATGCGAAAACACTTTTGCAGTTCTTTGTAAGCACCGAGAACCAAAAGAGTGATCTTGTCCGTAAAAACGGTTTCCGGTGAAACTGCCATATTGATTTTTCCGTTCTCCTTGGTTGCCATAATATTGATGCTGTATTTTCTGCGGATATCCAGTTCTCCGACGGTTTTGCCGATCCATCCCTTCGGCACCTCTACCTCAAAAATGGCATGACCCTCATCAACCTCAATGTAATCCCGAATGTGGTCGGCGGTGTACCGAATAGCAGCCCAATTTGCTACCTGTTTTTCCGGGTAAATGACCTCGTCCGCTCCGTTCCGCAGAAGGAATTTTTCCTGCACATCACGCTCGGCACGGGATACAACTAATTTTGCGCCGAGTTCTTTCAGCAAAGAAGTGGTTTCCAGCGAGTTTTGAAAATTTCCGCCGATGGTGACAATGCACACATCAAAGTTTCCGATGCCGAGCGACCTTAAAAACTCCGTGTTTGTGCTGTCGCCGATCTGTGCATTGGTGACGATCGGCAGACTTTCATTGACTCTTTCTTCGTTGATGTCTACCGCCATCACCTCGTGTCCGAGCTTATTCAGCTGCAAAGCAATATGCCTACCGAATCTGCCGAGACCTATTAACAATATGTTTTTCATAATATAGTAACTCCTTTATCCAACTGTGATTTTTTCGAGTGGCAGCTTTGCTCCGCTCTGATTTTTGTTGGGAACCGCCGCGTAAATCAGGGTAAGTCCGCCGACTCTGCCGAGATACATCAAGACAATCAAAATAAGCTGAGAAAGAACACCGAGCTGCGGTGTGATTCCAAGGGTAAGCCCGACCGTTCCGACAGCGGACGCTGTTTCGTAAAGGCAGGTGCTAAGCGGCAGACCTTCTGCCGTGCTGATAACAATGCCGCCGACAAAAAACAGCAGGAAATACATTACGGCAACGGCTGCGGCGTTTTTCACTGTCGAACCGTCAATGCGCCTGCCGCAGACTTCGGCATCGTCCTTTTTGCGACAGACGGAGAATGCACTCAGAATCAGAACGGCAAGCGTGGTCGTTTTCATACCGCCTGCCGTGGAGCCGGGCGAGCCGCCGACGAGCATGAGCAGGGTCATAATTGCCTTGGAAGAACCGGTCATAGCGGGAAGATCAGCGGTATTGAAACCGGCGGTTCTCGGTGTGACAGACTGAAAAAGCGATGCAAGAATCCTTTCGGCGAGCGGCAGCCCCGTAAAATCGCAGAAGAAAAAGAATACTGCGGGAGCGATAATGAGGATTGCCGTTGTTACCAATATGACCTTACTTTGCATACGGTATTTTTTGAAATGCCACTTGTTTGTGTAAATATCGTCCCAGGTCAAAAATCCAATACCGCCCACAATAATTAAAAGCATAATTGTAATGTTTATCGCCGGATTTCCTATGTATCCCGTAAGTGACGGGTATTTGTTTTCGGCGGTGCCGAGTATGTCAAAACCGGCGTTGCAAAAGGCGGAAACCGAATGAAACGCCGCCATCCAAATTCCCTTAATACCGTAGTTTCCGCAAAATGTCGGCAGCATGACGATCATCCCGATAAGCTCGATCAAAAAAGTTCCCCGCACAATAAAACGAGTCAGGCGGACGATCCCGCCGACCTTCGGGGCAGAGATGGCATCCTGCATGGTACTGCGCTGCATCAGCGATATTTTTCTGCCGGACAGCATAGCGAAAAGTGCCGCAACTGTCACAACACCGAGCCCGCCTATCTGAATCAGCAGCAGTATTACCGTCTGCCCGAAAGCGGACCAATAACTGCCCGTATCCTGCACGACCAGCCCCGTAACGCAAACGGCGGAGGTCGATGTGAACAGCGCCTCGTGAAACGGCGTAACAACTCCGGCAGTCGATGAAAACGGCAACATCAATATCAGCGCTCCAAGCACTATGACGCCGGCAAAGCCCAAAACGATCAGCTTAAAGGATGACAGCCGCTTTTTTCTATGTGTAATTTTAGGCATATATACTTCTCCTGTTTCTACTTGTTTACAAAGAGTATACCGTGAAATATAAAAAAACGGTGTAATGATTCGGCACTCTGTATTAAGATTGCATTAAGGCGCTCATTCTTTAAAAAAACAGCGCAGAGCATAGCAAACGGCATAGACAAAGGCGGATCGTTTGTAACCGTTGTGCGGCTTGAAACAAAGCTCAGAGCCACTCTCACAGAACAACAAAAGGCTCTGTTCGAACAAATTAACAAACGGATGTAGAAATTACGACCGGAATGAGCTACAAGCGTTCACAAACGGATTTCGATTTGCATCGCGGCTAGCGTTTCAGGCTTTTCTCCAGCAGTATCAAAGCAACTCATAAATAGCTATATATGAATGTAAGAGAACGTTCCGTTTGGAGCGTCCTAATTTTTCCTTGCATATGTTTTATATTTATGTTTTGTTTTTCTTGGGATTGTCGGGCATATCAGTCATTTTGACATTCTCACAAGCATTTCTTCTATGCCTTTTCTTCCTCTGTCTCTGTCGTCAATATTCATAACAACACTAAAATAGTAGTGTCACAATGCGTGGTACTCCTTGATTTTATGCGGATATTCAGAAATACTTAAAAATCGTAACGCAGAATTTCACAGTTTTTAACACCGAAATCTGCATACTCCTCATTTGTCATATCGTTAAAATATGAGTTGACAACTCTTGCAATGCCGTTGTGTGCAACTAAAATACAAACCTTTCCGCTTGCTTTCACATCATCAAGCAGATTGTAAATTCTTTGTGCAAGGTGCAGCATAGACTCTCCGCCGTCATAACGGCTGACGAAATCTCTTTTGGCAATGCGAAATCCTTCGCCGTCTCTTGGCGTTCCCTCATATTTTCCAAAGTTTTGTTCGGTCAATCTCGGCTCTGCTTTTGCAGGAATTCCCGTGATTTCCGAAATGTGCTTTGCGGTTTTTTCGGCTCTCATAAGCGGAGAATAGAGGATGATATCTGCTTTTATATTCTCTGAAAGAATTTTCTTGCCCGTTTCAACAGCCTGTTCATGACCTTTTTCCGTGAGGTCAATATCCGTTGAACCGCAGATTTTATTTTCAACATTCCACACGGTCTGTCCGTGTCTGACAAAATACATATGTCCCATAAGCGTTCTCCTTGCAGTTTTTCTGAACACTATTTTAATTGAGCCGACAACGAAAATCAAGTTACAAAACAAATTTTTTGCAAATAAATTGACAGCGGCAAAGTCAGCTGATATATTTGATATGTACAGTTCAAAATTAAAAACGGAGTGATTTGTATGAAGAAAACTTTGATTGTAATAGATATGCAGAATGATTTTATTGACGGCAGTCTCGGTACTGATGAGGCTGTGAAAATTGTGCCTAATGTACGCAAAAAGATTGAAGAATACCGTTCAAACGGTGATGAAATTATTTTTACAAGGGATACTCACGGGGAAGATTACCTAAACACTCCCGAGGGCAAAAAACTTCCCGTTGTGCATTGCGTAAAAAATACTCACGGCTGGCAGATTGCAGACGGACTTGATGTTCCCGACGCAATCCATATTGACAAGCCGTCATTCGGCTATATCCATTGGGATAAATCCTGCTTTGAAAAAATCGAGCTTGTAGGACTTTGCACCGATATCTGCGTTGTGTCAAATGCGTTGATTCTAAAGGCACTTTTCCCAAACGCAGAAATCAGCGTTGATTCCGCTTGCTGTGCCGGTGTAACCCCCGAAACCCACAATTCCGCCCTCGCAACAATGAAAATGTGCCAGATTGATGTGGTGTGATTTAATAATAAAATATATTGTGATTTTAAGTTCATGACATTGAATATATTAAAATACTTTGCGATAATTACTTGGTAAGGAAACGGTGGCGGCTGTTTTGACTCCCTTATCAGAGAGGGGAAGATTGCGTGGAATACATAGCTGTGATAATCATCTTCACATTTTTTATTGTGTTCACCATAAAGAAATAACCGCCCTGTGTCGTGAACAGAGCGGTTAATCTTTAATTAATTTTTATTGTTCAAACTTACGAAACAGCTAAAGCCGTTTCCTTACTTGTATATTATCATTGATGAACAATTATGTCAATAAAAAACTTCAATTTTGGTTGACAAGAGATTGAAGTTTTATTTTTTGTATGTGCAAGTTTTTTAGAAAATTGAAGATTATTCAAAATAAATCAATTGTAAATTTTTTTGTATGAAGCTACTCGGAAAGTTCAAATATTCTTTCTATAACAGCTTTGAAAAATGGTAAATCTTTTTCCTGCTGATAATCCATATAACTCCAATGTGTGATATATCTCCATTTTGAAATCAACAATGATGTGGCTGTGCTGTAATCCGTATGTTTCAGCATTTTTTTAAGCTGTTTGTAATCGGTAATATTTAAAATGTTTTTGTTATTATATTCATATGATTAGCGCCTATTAGGAAAACACACTGTCAAAGGGGTTCGTAGCGGGGGTTAGCCCGCTACTGCGGTATCTTCCGTAGTGTTGATTTCAATGTACTCGGCAATCTTGCGGAGCTCGTCAGCAACTTTGAATTTCACGCTGATATTGCCGTTTTCATAGACCTTGATATAGTCCACAAGTTCAACCAAGATTTCACGGTTGAGGGCTTCAATGTTCTGATACTTCATAAAGGCTACCAGTGCAGGATGCTCGTTGTCCACACCGTTTGCCAGTTCTGCGCGTTCAGCGTTCAGCCGGGTAAGCACCGCGGAAATATCAGAAGTCTGCCGTTCATAGTCAGCCTTCATATCCCGGTATTCCTGCTGGGTGATTTCACCGTCTTTCCAGTCCTGATAAAGAGATTGCTTGTAGCGTGTTATCTTTGTCAGTTCCCGCTCTTTTGCAGCTATCAGATCGTCCAGTCGGTAAGACTGGCTTTTTTTGATTGGAGCGGAATTGATCTGCGTGACGATTTCCGAGTAGGAAACGGCCAAATGTACCTGATGCTGTACAGCGAACAAAACAGCAGCCTCCAGCCGTTCATGCTTGATTGAGTGCATGGTGCAGGCTGTCCGGGAACGGTTCTTGTAGGTTGAGCAAGAATAATATACATTGTTGTTCTTGCCAACGCATCGGGTAATGGCCCGCCCGCAATCGGCACATTTCAGAAAGCCGCTGAATAAATGTACCTCACGGCCTTTCGGGGAAGTACGGGTATCACGCTGTAAGAGAGCCTGTACCTTGTCGAAAGTTTCATAGTCGATAATGGCCTCATGCGTTCCAGCCACTTCCACCCATTCCTCGCGTGGAACAGCTTCAATCTGGTGTACCTTGTAGCTTTTCACCCGGCTTCGGCCTTGGGCTAAATCCCCGGTGTAGGTCGGATTGGTAAGAATGGAGTGGATCATGCGGACTCCCCACATAGGATCGTCATACCCTCTTGTCGAAACAGGCAAGCCCTTTTGTAC
>OKXZ01000509.1_pt1 | contig 8455 bp, 3 predicted proteins | sample 1608991 | NCBI WGS metagenome assembly OKXZ01 (sample SAMN02675044, study PRJEB24791) | human gut metagenome, SKBSTL002 | isolation source: stool | host: Homo sapiens | place: USA
CGCTGCGCTGGAGCAGGTGGGGCTGGGCAACCAGTTGCACAAGCACCCCGGCGAGATGTCCGGCGGGCAGATGCAGCGCGTGGCCATTGCCCGCGCACTGGTGAACAACCCCGACATCCTTCTGGCCGATGAGCCCACCGGCGCACTGGACAGCGAGACCAGCATTCAGGTCATGGAGCTGTTAAAAGAAGTGGCGCGGGACCGTCTGGTGGTCATGGTCACCCATAACCCGGAGCTGGCCGAGCGCTACGCCACCCGCATCGTAAAGCTGAAGGACGGCGTGATCCGCTCCGATACCATGCCCTACGAACCCGAGGACGAGGCTGCTGCCGCAGCCCCCGTGCACCGGAACATGGGGCACTCCTCCATGTCCCTGCTCACCTCCCTTTCCCTCAGCTTCAACAATCTGCTCACCAAAAAGGCACGCACCCTGCTCACCGCCTTTGCCGGTTCCATCGGTATCATCGGCATTGCGTTGATCCTTTCCCTTTCCAACGGTGTGAGCCGCTATATCAGCAACATGGAAAAATCCACGCTGGCCGCCTACCCGCTGCAGATCAGCAGCACCGGCGTAGATCTGGCCAGCATGATGGACCCGGACACCTACACCAGCGTCTCGTCCGGCTCCTCCTCCGCGCCGGAGGGCATGGTCACGGTGAGACAGCTGCTGTCTCAACTGAACATCGGCGCTGCCAGCAACGATCTGCGCTCACTGAAGGCATATCTGGACAGTGACGCCTGTACCATCCGGGACAACGCCACGGTGGAATACACCTACACCCCTGATCCGCTGATCTACCGCCAGAACCCGGACGGCACCGTGCAGAAGCTGAACCCGGACACCACCTTTTCCGATATCGCCAGTGAGAACACCTCGGTGACCAGCCTTATGACCTCCATGGCCAGCCCCTATGTGTTCTGCGAAATGGCCGAGACCCCCGCCCTGTACGAGGATCAGTACGATGTCAAGGCCGGCCGCTGGCCGGAAAAGTACAACGAGCTGGTGCTGACCCTGAACGCGGACGGTAGCGTTTCGGACTATGCGCTGTACGCCATGGGTCTGCGGGATCAGGCCGAGCTGGACAAGATCTTACAGCAGTATGCGCAGAACCAGAAGATCGATCTGCCTACGGACTACGGCACCTATACCTATGACGATTTTCTGGGCATGACCTTCAAGCTTGTCAACAAGGCCGACTGCTATGTCTACGACACCGAGCACAAGGTCTGGCTGAGCAAGCTGAATGATGAAGCCTACATGCAGCAGCTGGTGGCCGACAGCGAGGAGCTGACCATTGTCGGCATCGTGCAGCCCAAGGCAGACGCCACCTCCACTATCCTGCACAGCGGTCTGGACTACCTGCACGATCTGACCTATTACGTCATTGATCAGGCGGCCAACAGCGAGATCGTGCGCCAGCAGCTGGCAGACCCGGACATCAACGTGCTGACCGGCGAACCCTTCGATGCTGCCAGCAACAGCATGCTGGACATCGCGTCCCTGTTCTCGGTGGACACGGACGCCCTCAAGGACGCTTTCCAGTTCGACACCAGCGCCCTGCACTTTGATCTGGACGGCGCATTCGACCTGACCGACGATTCCTTCGATCTTGCCACCCTCATCGACCCTTCCAGCTTCAAGCTGGACCTCAGCGGGCTGCCGCTGCCGGACATGGAGATGGACATGAGCGAGCTGTTCGACGGCGTAGAGCTGAATATCTCTCAGGACGGCTTACAGACGCTGATGAAAAAGATCATGAACGGCTACAAGCGCTATCTCATCAGCAACGGCCTGCTGAATCTGGATAAGATCGGTTTTTCCTCCTATATGCAGACCGAAGCCTTCCAGACGCTGCTTGCCGAATCCATGGGTGACCTGCTGGACACCTCCGGGCTGGAGGAGCAGTTTGCCGGTACCCTTCAGCAAAATCTACAGACCGTGATGGAGACCTACTCCGTCCAGCTGGGCGAGGCGCTGCAGACCCAGCTCACCGCCGCTTTGCAGGAGCAGATGGGTCCCGCCATCCAGAAGCTGGCCGGGCAGCTGGAGCAGAAGATCGCGCAGGCCATCCAGAGCAATATTGCGCAGCTGAGCACGCAGGTGGAAAGCGCACTCAAGATCGACCCCACTGTGTTCCAGCAGGCTATTCAGATCAACATGACCGGCTCCGACCTGACCGAAATGATCAAAAGCACCCTGCTCTCCTCCGCTTCCAGCTACGAAAAGATTTTGGACGACCTCGGCTATGTGGACTACGCAAAGCCCGATGCCATCTATATCTACCCCAACAGCTTTGACACCAAGGCGCAGGTGGTGAACGAGCTGGACGCCTACAACGCCTCCATGCGGCAGCAGGGCGAAGAGGATAAGGTGATCCACTATACCGATATGGTGGGCACTCTGATGAACTCGGTCACCGAAATCGTGGGCATGGTCAGCAATGTGCTGGTGGCCTTTGTGGCGATCTCGCTGGTGGTGTCCTCCATCATGATCGGCGTCATCACCTATATCAGCGTGCTGGAGCGCCGCAAGGAGATCGGCATTCTGCGCGCCATCGGTGCCTCCAAGCACAACGTCTCGCAGGTGTTCAACGCCGAGACCTTTATCATCGGCCTGTGTTCCGGCGTGATGGGCGTGGTGCTCTGCCTGCTGCTGCTCATCCCCGGCAATATGCTGATCCACCACATCGCGGGCGATGTGAACGTGGTGGCCTCGCTGCCGCCGCAGGCCGCGCTGATCCTGATCGTTCTGGCCACCCTGCTTACCATGCTGGGCGGCGTGATCCCCGCCCGCAGCGCCGCAAAGAGCAACCCTGTCAAAGCGCTGCGCTCTGAGTAACACATTCCGCATCCAAATCCCTGCTGTGCTCTGTGTGCAGCAGGGATTTGGCATTCCGGCCCGGCTTGTGCTACAATAGAAAAAACTTCATTTCAAAGGAGCGTTTCCATGCCTGTCATTCACGAGATCACCGACCTTACCGCCCCGGAGCTGGACATCTACGCCCGGCTCACACAGGCGCAGCTGCGCAACCGACTGGAGCCGGAAAAGGGCATCTTTATCGCTGAAAGCCCCAAGGTGATCGCCCGGGCGCTGGACGCCGGATACCAGCCCCTTTCCATGCTGATGGAGCGCAAGCAGATCACCGGCCCAGCACAGGAGATTTTGACCCGCTGCGGCGATGTGCCGGTATATACCGCTGACCGGGAGCTGCTGGCACAGCTTACCGGCTTTGCGCTGACCCGGGGCGTGCTGTGCGCCTTCCGCCGTCCTGCGCCCCGCACGGTGGAACAGGTTTGCGCCCATGCCCGCCGGGTGGCTGTGCTGGAAGGCATCGTAGATTCCACCAACGTGGGCGCCATCTTCCGCAGCGCCGCAGCGCTGAACATGGATGCCGTACTCATTACCCCCTCCTGCTGCGACCCGCTGTGCCGCCGCGCGGTGCGGGTAAGCATGGGCACCGTGTTTCAGGTGCCGTGGGCGCAGATCGGCGCCTGCCCTGCCGACTGGCCGGAAAACGGCAGTGCCCAGCTCCATGCGCTGGGCTTCAAGACCGCTGCCATGGCACTGAGCGACCGCTCGGTCAGCATTGACGATGCCGCCCTTGCCGCCGAGCCGAAACTTGCCATCGTGCTGGGCACCGAGGGCGATGGGCTGGCCAATAGTACCATCGCCGCCTGCGATTACACCGTAAAGATTCCTATGTCCCATGGGGTAGATTCCCTCAACGTAGCCGCCGCCAGCGCCGTGGCCTTCTGGCAGCTCGGCCGCTTGTAAGTCCCCTGCTCACACTCTCCGAAATTGCTTGACAAACGCCCCAAAACGCGGTACACTATCAGCGTCATCATCATGGGCCTATAGCTCAGTTGGGAGAGCGTTCGGTTCGCATCCGAGAGGTCAAGGGTTCGAATCCCTCTAGGTCCATAAAACGCCGTATCGTGTTAAACGATACGGCGTTTCTTTTTGTCTTGGGTAGCTGTTTTTTCAATACAGCTGCCCATCGGGATGTGATACAAGCAAGTTGCTACCCGATAACCTCAAAAACAAATTATACTACGATTGTTTTTAAAAAGTTCTGCATCACTACTCGCACCAGACAAGGAAGACCCAAACCTTTTCTCGAAAGAGAAGGGTTCGGATTTTTTGTTTTTGGCGGCGTGCCCCGCCGCACAACAAAAGCATCCGCAGCGCATGGCCGGGCTGCTTCAGCTCAGGCGCAGTGCGCTGCGGATGCTTATTTTTTATGCCGCGCCCCCTCTCCTGATGGGAAAGTCAGAGCATCGGCTGCGTTTTGATGTCATTTGCCGGAACACGCCTGCGTTCTTGGCTCCCCGGTCAGGGGAGCTTCCGGGCGAAGCGAGACTGAGAGGTTTTATCCCGCCAGCTTGCGGTAGGCGTTCAGCACCTGATAGGCCGGGATGCTGCTGCCCGGGGCAAATTTGCCGTTCAGGCGGCGCTTCATCAGGCCCTGCTCCACGCACCACTGGGCTGCCTTGGCGGTATCCGGGTCTGCCACGTCTGCAAAGGCCGGGGCCTCGGCAGGCTCAGGACGGCCTGCGGTGTTCCACAGCAGCAGCGCGGTCTGGGCGCGGTTCTCGGGTGCAGCCACGCCTTCCGGCAGCAGGGCTTGCAGCTTCTGGCCGGAAACATAGTTGTACACGCCGTAGCCTACAACGCCAGCCGCCACTGCGCCTGCCGCCGCCACGATGACGACCGCACCGCCGCCGTCACCGCCGCCGGTAGAGCCGCCGCCCGGGGTAGAACCGCCGCCCGGGGTCAGGCTGCGGACATAGCCGCAGACGTTGCAGGTGGTATCCTTGTCGTTATCATAGACATGGGCTTCGGTGTCCTGCACCGTATGGCAGATGGGGCACTCCATCCAGTGACTGTACTCGTCGTGGGTCATTTCCATCTTGTGGTCGTGCTCAAATCCGCCCGGACTCAGCGACACCGAATAATGTTTTATTGCGCAATATTCCGTATCATCGTTCTGGGTCCAGATGAACTCTGTTTCCCGTCCGTTCACTGTGCAGACGGTATCCTTGCTAAACTTATATCCGGGTTTTGCGTACAGACCCACCTGAAGGGTGTACCGTTTGCCCGGTCTGAAGGTGCCGGTGATCGGCTTGCCGCCTACGCCGTCGCCCTCGACCCAGTAGATCTTGGCGTCACAGACGTCTGCTCCGTTGTCCAGAATAACAACGGTCTCGTCCGGCATTTCGTTCTTTCTGGGGGTGTTTACACGGAGATTCACCTGCTTGATTCTGGTCAAGGTCAGCACCTGCAGACTGAATACGCTGGTCAGTCCATTGCCGCAATCGTAGGTGTAAGTTACCTGCGTTGCACCTGGCTTCACCTTCAGGGTGTTGCCCTCCACAGTGCCGCCAGCCCATTCACTGGTCTTATTTACGTCAAACTCAGCAGGGAGGGTACTCAAGTCAAACGTACGTTCGGTCTCATCAATGGTAATGGGGTACTTGTTTCCAGTGCACTTGAGGTTTTCTTGCGTTAGCTTGGTGTTGTAGCTTAGGTTCAAAGATGTCAGCTGGTTATTGGAGCAATTCAGCTTCTTCAAGTCGCGAAAATTCGAAATGCCCTTCAGGCTGGTAATTTCCATACCGCTGACATCGATCGTAGTGACAAATCTATATTCGCTTGGCTCCAGAATTCCATTCGGTTCTCCATCCTCCGATCCTCCTTTGTCAAACGTCGTTCTGGTATATTCCAGGAACGTTTTGTCCGGAAAGTTTTCGCTGTTCAGGGGAACCCAGAAAGGGACTTCATCGTCCGCAAAGGCGCTGAAGGGCAGGAAGGTGAATACCATAGCCAGCGTCAAAAGGGCACTGACAAGGCGCGTTCGTTTTGTGAATCGTTGTTTCATGGGGTGCTCCTTTCGTTTTTTGTGTTGTTATTGCTGTGCGGTAAAGGGTTTCAGCCGGTCTGCGCGGTAGAGGGCAGGATGGTCATTCTGCCGTCCACGGCGGCATCCAGCATCTCGTGCTCCCGGAAATACTCCATCAGGATATCCTGACAGGAGGTTGCCACGCTGCGGGGCTTCTGGATCTTGCAGAGGGTGTCGTAGGAGATGTTGAAAAAGCTTTCGATGTTTTTAAAGTGGTAGTTCTGCAAGCCCACGGTGAACAGGGCGTCATCGCCGATCTCCTTGCCCACCTCCCTGCCGCAGTAGGTAAAGTAATCAAAATCGCCCTTGCGGCGGTCGTACCGCAGGCGCAGGGTGGAGGGCAGCTGGTAGAACTCCGTATGGCCGGTGTAGGCTTCCTCCCGCAGCATGTAACGGAGCATCTGGCGCAGCTGCTGGCCGGTCACCTTGAACATGAATACGCCGTCATCGTAGGGGAAGCCCTCGATAAGGTCGCCGTAGGTAACGATGGGGCCCAGCTTTTCGGCCCGGATGCTGCCGGAGCCGATCAGCATCACATCCACCCCAAGGCTGCGGGTAAAGATATCGGCAAACAGGTTGCCAAGCTCGGTCTCCTGCGTGCGCTGGGGGTGGGTAAGCTCCCGGCGGAAGCGCCCTACGATGTGGCTGTACTTTTCGTCCACCTGACTGGTGAAGCGGTGCAGCACCTGCTCCATGGCGGGGTTGCGGGGGCAGGTCTCGGCGCAGATGGGCACGGTGCGCCATGTGTAGGAATCGATGCAGTTGTTGTCCGTGTCCACGATGATGTCAAAGCGTCCGATCTGGTCGGTGCCGGTGCCCGCCTGCGCAATGACCACGCCGTTTTCCTCCACCGCGTGCTCCGGCAGGGTGTGGCTGTGCCCGCCGATGATCAGATCCACTCCCCACGCCGGGTCCAGCTGGCGCGCCAGATGGCGGTCCTCCTCAAAGCCGATGTGGGTCAGCAGCACGGTAAAATCAATATCGATGCTGTTGTGGGCGTTGCAGATCTTGCCCACCTCGGCGGCAGCGGCGGCGGTGTCCACAAAGGAGCCTACCAGAGATTCGGACTTGGTCTGGTTGATCACGTCCTGCGTGATGATGCCGATGAACAGGATGTTCATGCCGTCCATCCGCAGGATCTTGTAGGGGGTGAACAGCCGTGTGGGGGTGTTTTTAATATAAAGATTTGCGTTGATGATGGGAAAGCGCGCGCATTTCTCGATGAACAGCAGATGCGCGATGCCGTAGTCCACCTCGTGGTTGCCTATGGTGACCACGTCCGGGGCAAGGGCGTTCATAATTTCGATGGTGGAAAGCCCCTTGTATTCGGAATCAATGACCGAGCCCCGGAACATATCGCCTGCAATGGCGTAGAGGGTGTTGGGCTGTTCTGCCCGCACCTTTTCAATGTAGCCGGACAGCATGGAAACGCCGCCCACCAGTTTTTCGTCCACCTGCTCTGCCAGAAAGTCTCCGTGCAGGTCGTTGGAATGGAGGATGGTGATCTTTTTGGTTTGTTTCATGGTGCATTCCTCCCGGTGTTGGGGTGCGCGCCGGTCAGCCCATGGCCTCTTGCCGTGCAAAGTAGACCGTGTTGACAAGGCTCAGGTAGCTCTCCCCGCCGTCCAGATAGAACTTCAGGGCAAGGGTGTCCTCGTCCTCCAGCGTGACGGCGTAGCGGGAGCCGTCCTCCCCGGTAAAGGTAGCGTACCACTCCTGATTGGACCGGAAGGGTACCTCCGGGGTGCCCTCCTGATAGAACAGGTCGGCTTCCTCCACGTTCAGCTCCGGGTAGGGGGTGATGTAGCTGGCGGTCAGGGGCAATTGGTCGCCCTCGGTGTCGGCGTCTGTGGGCAAAAAGCACATCCGGTCGGCATCCTCCGGGGCGGTCTCAAAATAGCCCTCGTCGGTGTCGCGGGCGGTCTCTAGCCAGTTGCCTTCCAACGACCACGGGCTGGTGTCGGTCTCCCAGTCGTCCCCTTCCGGGTAGATGGTAAAATCGCACACGCCCTCGGCTTCCACCACATGGCCGTTCTCGCCGGAAAGGAAGGGGCTGAACACCAGTTCCTCGCCAGCGGTAGGGTACAGCTCCACCTCGGTGTTGGGGACGATATCGCTGATGTTGCACAGCAGCAGGATGGGCTGACCGTCCTCGCTGTAATAAAGCTGTTTGCCGCGCTGGAGCGGGTTTTCGGCATCGTCTGTCAGGCTCGTCTCGTAGACAAACAGGGTGGCATCCGGATCCTGCGGGAAGATGCAGTACAGGTCGCACCCGCCATCCGGTGCCACGACCCAGTGATCCTGCGGGATGTCATAGACGAAGCCCCACAGCTGGCGTAAGTCCGGCTGGCTGTCCAGCACCTTCTGCACATCGGTGGTCACCTCGTAGGAGCCGCCCAGATACAGCACACAGGCGCGGTATTCGTCCTCCCCTGCCAGAAGGCGCATATAGGCCACGTCCTCCGGCTCTTCGTATTCCTGCTCTTGGGTGCTGGGTGCGGTCATGTTGTCTCCGTCCAGCATTTTTTCGGGCTTGGAGCTGGACGCGCTGCTGC
>OKXZ01000510.1_pt1 | contig 8416 bp, 9 predicted proteins | sample 1608991 | NCBI WGS metagenome assembly OKXZ01 (sample SAMN02675044, study PRJEB24791) | human gut metagenome, SKBSTL002 | isolation source: stool | host: Homo sapiens | place: USA
TGAGTCCGAATGTGTTTGCATCCATGGTATTTCCTCCGGTTATAAGAATTCTTCCATAATGATCCCTTCAGGCAGGGGTACATTGAGAAATACATCGAATGTACCGTAGATGAGGGCGGCCATGCAGATCAGGACAAGAAGGATGTATTTCATTTCGATCCTGAAGAAGCGGAGGCAGATGAAGATGTATACGATGGAGGCGATGTAGAAGCCGAAGAGGTACATCAGGAGAAAGAACAGGAGGAAAGCGGCGAACATGACCCAGAACTGTTTCGGGAGAAAGCCGTCAAATACCTGGGAACTGTCGCTGATGATTTTGTGCTCTCTTCTGTAATCGCGGAACAGATGGCTCATGCGGACCGTTGTCAGAAGAAGGAGCAGCCCGATGACGAAATACGGATAGTGTCTTGCCGGTTCGGGAAAGTCCAATGTCAGATATAAAAAGAAAAATGAGAAAAGATACATGAATCCGCAGATATAAATATCTGATTTTTTCATACAATACTCCTTAAAGAGAACCTCCGCGGTTTCAAACCGGTCAGAACGGACAAACCTGCCCCTTGGAAAAGAAGCAGGTTTTCTGTCTAATGAAACGCGGTGACGCTTAAAGGGAAATGCGTGATTTCCCCTGTTTCATGCAGCACTTGCACTATTATTTCTTTTCGTACAGTTTGCTGACTACATCTTTGCAGAAAGCGAGCTGCTCGTCAATGAGTCTGCCCAGATCTTTGCTGTCCTTGTAATCGAGAACCATGCCGGCTTTCTTGTGGGCTTCCACAACATCTTTGTCTTCCATGGTCTTTTTGAAAGCGTCTTCATAGAATTTAATTATATTTTCAGGGGTACCTTTCGGGGCGACAATAGCGCGGGCGGAGCCATACCATTTATTGTAGTAGCCGAGTTCGCCGAGTGTCGGAACGTCAGGCAGCTGGGAATCGCGCTTTTCGTCAAATACGCCGAGGACACGGAGTTCGGCATTTTCACCGTTAACCAGTTTGATGACGTCGGCAACTTTGGCACAGGAGAAATCCACTTCGCCCTGGCGGAGAGCAAGGAGCTGGTCGGCAGTACCACCATAAGGAACGGCATTGTATTCAAATTTCGCGGACTGGGCGAGAAGCTGAGCGGAGGTGTGGTTGGAGGCCTGCACGCCGTTAGTGGAAGCTTTCAGCTGCCCCGGGTTCGCCTGTGCGTCTGCCACGAGCTCTTTTAAGTCTTTCCACTTTGCGTCTTTCCTGACGACAACCACGGCGGTTTCTGTCAGATGGTTTGCAATCGGGATAATGGACTTTTCATCAAAGGCCGCGCCTTTCTGGGAAGCGAGCGTGGTGTAGGTCGGCAGATTGATGAATCCTAAGGTGTATCCGTCCGGTTTGGCCTTGGCGAGTTCCGTCCAGCCGATTTTTCCGTCAGCCCCGGGTTTGTTTTCGATGACCAGGGTCTGGCCGACATACTTCTTGGCACTGTTGGCAAGCAGACGCGCGCCTGTATCCGTACCGGAACCTGCTTTATAGGCGACGATAATCTTTACGTCTTTTTCGGGCTTCCAGGCGGCAGAGCTGCTTTTTGTGTCGCCGTTCTTGGAACCGCCGCATCCGCTGAAAAGGATACCTGCAGCGACTGCCGCTGCGGCGAGCACAGCCAATTTCTTTTTCATGATTGAAAAACCTCCTTACATTTCCCCAATAAAATAAATGCAGTCTGATCTTGTCCGCATTTCTCTTTCTGATTGTATCATGCCGGCCGCCGTACAACAATATAAAAAGCGCTGAGGCTCCTTGCGGGCGGGGGCTCTTATGAAATAAGTATACACAAATAAAGAGCAATTTCTGAAAAGAGAAACAATACAATTAATAGAGAATAAATAGGAAAATGACTCCGGAGTAATGAGTAAAATATATTCCAAGATACAAAACGATAACTTGAAGTCATTTTAAAAGAAGGGCTGAACGAAGAAATAAGGTTACATATAATTTTTATAGGAGAGTACCAAAGGGAGAATATACAGTCCCAGCGGAGAGACGGCAATAAAATTTGATGAAGACCGGTAGAAAGATATGGGAAATTGAAAAGAAGAACCCTGTGGTATAATGCCGATAGAAAAGGATTTCATAAAAATGATAGAAGTAATGGATGAGGAGAAATGATGGGAAATAAAGTTTTCAAAGCACTCACCGCTGTCGCTGCTGCGGCTGCTGCTGTGTGGCTTCTGCCGAAAAGGAAAAAGGAAATGGCGGTACGCCCCATTCCGGCGGGAGAAAGTATGTCCTGCATCAGGGAACGGACAGGGGTGAATCAGGATGCTCTTTGCCTGTACTACTATCGCCCCGGCAGGTGGACGGAAAAGGATGCCGTCTTTATTGCATTCCATGGCTTTGGCAGGGCTGGCGCGGAATATTGCAAAGCGCTCCGGAAGCTGGCGGAGGAAAGAAATATGCTGATCGTTTGTCCGGAACTGACGGAAAGGAAATATCCCGGCGCGGGATGGTATCAGGAAGGCGGCATCATGGATACAGACGGTCATGTCCGTGAAAAAGAAAAGAGGACGTTTTCTGTGGTAGACCGGATTGTGGAAGAAGTGAAAAGCCGTACACAGGCAACAGGAAAAGTTATTCTTTTCGGTCATTCCGCGGGCGGGCAGTTTGTCCATCGATGGGCGCTCCTCGGAGAAAAGAAAAACGTGGATGTAATCGCCGTGGCCAATTCCGGCTGGTTTACCATGCCTGACAGGGATATTGATTATCCTTACGGTATAAAGAATGTAGGGATTACTGATGAGGAACTTGGGGAAGCGTTTGCAGAGCCGGTCATTCTCTTTATGGGTGAAAAGGATGTGGAGCGGAAACCGCCGTTTCGCGATACGCCTGAAGCGGATGCCCAGGGGATGAACCGTATGGAGCGGTGCACGAATTATTTTCATCAATGCCGGGCGAAAGCAGAAGAGCTCCGGGTTCCTTTCCGCTGGAAACTGGAAACTGTAGAAGGTGTAGCCCATCAGGGGGTAAAAATGGCGGAAGGCGCAGCGGCATATATTTTTAGGAAATCATCAGAAGATGGAAGTCGGAGAATGTAAGCTAGAAGCTGTCAGCTATAAGCTGTTAGCCGTTAGCTGTGAGTTAAAAGCCGAAGCATATGATTTCCGTTAGGTGTCATACGAAACAACAGCAAAGGATCTGCTGTTGTAGTGAGGGAAACGTTAAGCGTTATCCTGAACGAATGTGAAGGATCTATTACCGTGGTGAGGAAGCCGGTAAGAAGATAAAAGCTATCAGCTGTGAGCTGTCAGCTGCAAGCTAACTATTCTTTTACGATTTAAATCATTACGACAAGCGAGTATTCTCAATCGCACTACATGCGCTACAGCTCCTTTCAACGGTCGACTCCATGATCCTTGTATAAGACGTTAAGGCGTCATCCGAAGCGAATGTGAAGGATCTGCTGCCGTGGTGAGGAAAACGGAACGTGCCGGAAGTTTTTTTATGATCAGAGTCATTGCGGCGAGCCAGTATCCTCCAGCCACTGCATCAGTGATGAGGAATGTTTTACGTATAATAGAAGCTAGCTTCTAGCCCCTAGCTATTAGCTTTTAGCTTCTAGCTGATAGTTGCTAACCGCTAACTGCTAGTTGCTAACGGCTAACAGCTAATGACTAATGACTAATGGTAAAGAGAAAATAATTTTTATTCTGATGTAGAAATTATATCTGCTTTATACCGGAAATGCAAGCGTTACTGCTCACCCGGAAGTAACACTTTTTTCTATTGATTCTGTCAAAAAGAAATGTCATAATATAATCTATACTGTAATAATATAAAAGTACTAAATCATTACCTTATAATATAGAAGTGGTAAAACAGAATCTATTCTGACTAACACACCACTTCCGGGGAGGAAATGAAAATGCAGATAAAATGCGAATACTGTGGTTCCATGATTGAAGAAACTGCAGATAAATGTCCATTTTGCGGGGCAACAAACAATGCCGTCAAACGAACCACCGACAAAACACCAAAAACAATTGCCGAATTACAGCAGTGGTATCAGGACAGACACCTGCCGCCGTATGAGACAACAAGATTTTTTATTGGCATCAATTATAAGAAACCAAAAGCGTTTGGTATTTATCAGGATGGCGACAAGTTCATTGTATACAAAAACAAGGCAAACGGCGAACGTGCCATCCGCTATCAGGGCACGGATGAAGCTTATGCTGTCAATGAACTTTATCTGAAATTAAAATCTGAGATTTTAAATCAGAAGGCAAATAACCAGACAAGAAAGCAACAGCAGACACTCACGCGGGAGCAGAAGAAAGAAAAGCGGAAAAACATACTCATCACTTTTGCGATCTTTTTTGCCGGCTTTGTGGGGCTGATCTCCATTGCCATTATCGATATGCTTGCCAAAGGATTCGGAGCTTCCCTGTTCTGGTCCATTTTTCTTGCAATCGGACTGACAATCGCAAGTTTAATTCTGGCTGGTAAATTTGGTGGCCGTGTTCCTCTCCTGCAAAAATTTCATGATAACGTAATTGGGGAAAAGTCGTCCGGTCGCGCATTTTTACTGACTTATGTTGTGATTTATGTCATTTCCTTCTGCTTATTATTTGCACCGCTCCACGCTTATTACAATGTCAGCTATTATCGCTATAACGACACCATTTACGCCAACACACGCCATAGCTGGTATGAGTACGAAGACTACGGTTACGGTGGCGATTATGAAAAAGTCAGTAAATCCTCGATTCCGGACGACGTCTTAGCAAATAAAACTGACTATCAGTTCAACTACAATGATGATAGCGAATGGACTTCCTCTTTTACGGAATTTGAGGACAGCAGTTACTATGACGAGCATTATACTTCTGATTCAGATTCTGACAGCAGTTATGACTGGGATTCCGGAGACAGCTGGGATTCTGGAACAACAGACTGGGATAGTGACTGGTAACTATAGAATACAAAGGAGTACATATGGAACATACACACATCGCCAAGGACGGTACTGTTTATACACACACGCATGAGGAAGCACACGAACACGGTCACTCACATTCCCACCCACACCATCACGAAAACACAAAGGCAGTTTTAAACCGTATGAACCGTGCGATCGGGCATATGGAAGCCGTTAAGACCATGATCGAGGACGGAAGGGACTGCAGTGAAGTCCTGATCCAGATTGCGGCAGTGCGGTCAGCAATTAACAATATCGGTAAAATCATTCATAGGCTTTCTCCCTCCTTGAATGAATAGTCCGGTATGCCTTTCTTTGGCTTCTCTTTGGCAGCGTCCTCCTGCGCCCACTTGTAAATGGTGGCTGCATGGCTGTGGTACTGCTTCCCGGTGGAAGCGATATGGCAGGAAAGCCGGTCAATATAATACTCCCACTTGTCGGGCAGCTCTGTTTTCAGCCCGGAAAGCTCTGTATCGGTCAGTATCACATTGTTGTATCTGCCATAAGCGGCGGGGGCGGGGTGTCCCGTTTCTCCCTCTCTCTCTTTTTCTATCTCTATCTCTTTCTCTAACTCTATCTCTATCTCTGGTGGACGAATGTCGGACAAATGTCCGCCTTTTGTCCGGGGCGGTAAAAGTGCTTTGTTTTCCAGCCTTGCAGCCCGTTTTCGCTCGGCTTCGGTAGAGGACTGTCCTATCATCAGCTCAATGTCGGTCATATAGAAAGCCCCGCTGTCAAGCTGCTCCACAAGCCCCAACTGCCGGAAAATCTCTAAAGCCCTTTCAACCGTCCCTATCTGGTGGCGGGTCAGTGTCGCTATCATCTGCGCTGTGTAGGGGATATGCTCGTCAAGCTGCAACTTCCCGCCGTTTTTCAGCGATTTTAAGTACAGCTTCAAGAGGATATTGGAATATAAAATTCCGTCTTTCATATCTTCCAGCAGCACAATGGAGTCGCTGTCAAAAAAGTTCTCTTTCAGCTTGAGGTAGTAATACTTGCGGTTATCTGCCATTGTCCCTGTCCTCCTTTTTCCGGCGTTTGGAGTAGTAGCGGGGGCAGAGTATGATAACCGCCCGGAAGCTCTGCTTGCAGCTATGGGTACAGCCCCGGCAGAGGTCGTTGTATGTGATACGGTCGCAGGTGGTATTCCCGACTTTCACTTGCCGCAGGAAAAAAGACCATTCCAGCCGCCGTTTCTTGCTCATTCTTGGCATGGGTGCGCTCCTTTCTGCCGTTTCCGCTGGTGTGGCGGTATCGGCGGTAATTCTGTATCATCTCGGTATCATTTTCGGGGTTTTTCTGCCCTGTAAGCCCGTTAAAAAATCCTTTGGTATTGCGGATAGGGTACGGGGCAGCCCCCTTGTTCTGTATGGGTTCGGGTACATTTTGGGGTGGTTTTTATCGCTCCTGTTCCTGCCTTTTCACAGGCTTGCGCTCCCGGCGTAAAATCTGGTCGATATTGCCCTTGACAGTCTGTAAGCGGCGGTATTCCTCCCGTTTTGCCCGGTAATCGTTGTAGCCGCTGTTTTTCTCTTTGATAAGGGTTTCAATCTCTGCTTGCAGGGCTTTATAGCTCGGCAGCTTGGAAATGCCGTTCTCCCTGAAATAGCGGGCGGCTGCGTCTGCTATGATAAAGTCGCTTTCGTGCTTCTGACGGTAGGCTGCTTTTGCTTTGGCGTTTTTCTGCTGTTTCAGCCCGTCCCGGACAGGGCGGGTCTTGGAATAGGCAAGCACCTGCCGTTGCAGCTCCTTTTTCCCGTTCAGCGTCTTTTCCACCTGCTTCAGCTCTGCAAGGCTTTCCTGCATGGCGGCATAGGCGGCAGAACAGGCTTCGTCCAGTTCCTCCGGGGAAGAAAAGCCGTACTGCTGATAGGCGGTAACGGTAGCTGCCATTTGCTTTAGGTTGTGCTTTGCCGCCCAGCGGTCATAGCCCACGCCCTTGCCCTCGGCTCGCTTGGCTTCCCGGTCAACCATGCGCTGCAAGGTGTTGTCTGCCGGGGTGGTTTTTGTGGTTTTTTCCCCTTGTGACGGCTTTTTAACTGCGGCAGGGTATTCGGGTATGGCTTTGGTCTGTTCGGCGGCTCTGTGGGCGTTCTGCGTGAGCAGGGCAAGGACAGCAGCCTTGTCAAAATCGTCCCCCAGCTTCCGGGCTGTGATAGGCTTTGTCCTGTCCGGCGTGAGGTAGGAAAGCCGCCCCCGGCTCTCCTTGACGGTCACACCCTCCCGCAGCAAAAGGGAAGAAAACTCGTCAAAGCTGGTAGCTTGGGAAAGTGCCTGCCGTATCGTCCGGCGCAGCTTCGCCTTGTCCGTTTCAAACTTGGTGGGCTTGGTCGGCTGTCCGGCGGCTTCTCTGGCGGCGTTCTCTTTATCAAGGGCAAGCTGCCCTTTCTTTGCCGCCCAGTATTCCCGTTCGGTTATCCGTTCCTTGCTGCCGTTCAAGAGGTCGATTTGGTAAAGCCCCTCCCGGTGGCACATCTCCATGACTTCACTCTTGAAATATTCCATAGCGGCGTTGGTGCAGCGGTGCTTGCAGCCCTCCCGTGTATCGGCTGGTCTGTCCATGTAGGGCAGAAGCGGGACTTCATAAATCCGCAGGGAGTTGATGACGATATGCACATGGATATTGCCGCTGTGGTTATGCCCGTCCGGGTGGGTGCAGATTAGGGCTTGGTGTCCGGGGAAATGCTCCTTGCAGAACTGCTCGCCCAGCTCCTGCGCCCGGTCTACGGTCAAGCCGTTGTCTGTCCCGTCCCGTGGGTCAAAGCTGATGATATAGTGGTGGCTTTTCACATCTTCCCGTTTTTGGTTTTTCTCATAGCGGAGATTGGCTCGCATACAGGCAACAGCGAAATCCTCGCCCCCGCAGTTAAGGGAAGAAATGCGGTAATCCTCCCTCGGTATCAGCCGCCCGTTTTCATCAAGGGTGGGCTTCATGGTAAACTCGTCATGCTCAAATGTGAGGTAGGCTTCCGCTGCGCCATAGTCGGCATTTTTAGAGCTGATATGTTTGAATGTTGCCAACAGCGTCACCCACTTTCTGCAAGACTTCAAACTTTAGGGCAGCAAGGTCGGAAACCGCCGCCCGTACCTCCCCGGCAAGCTGCGGATAGGGACTGTGCCACTCGTTCAGCGTCCGGGCTATCTGGTTTAAGTTGCCGCCGATCCTGCCGTATTCGGCGGTCAGCTTCCCGACAGCGGCAAGCAGCTCGTCATTGATGGGGGAAACGGTTATGATGGGGCGTATGGCTGCCCCGGTTATGGCTTGCCGGATAAACTCGGCTTGGCTCATGTTGCAGGCAGAAAGCCTTTCCGCAAACTCGGCATATTCTTCCTCGGTCATGCGTGTCTTGACTACCCGGCTGCGGTGCGGCGTGTTGTATCGTTTTCGCATGGTAAAACCTCCTTTCTACTACAATATATTTATGGTTAATATCCCTTACAGCCAGTAAGGAATTATCCA
>OKXZ01000515.1_pt1 | contig 8381 bp, 6 predicted proteins | sample 1608991 | NCBI WGS metagenome assembly OKXZ01 (sample SAMN02675044, study PRJEB24791) | human gut metagenome, SKBSTL002 | isolation source: stool | host: Homo sapiens | place: USA
TTCACCTGCGAGGACACCAGACGCGCCAGCGCATAGCTGAGCAGCGGCGCAAGCTTGAATACGCCCAGACACAGCCAATACAGCAGATAATCCACCGCATCCGAGATGCGGCCCAGCAGAATTGCACCGCAGCAGCCAATGACAAAGAACAGCACCAGCGCCAGCATCAGATACAGCTTGACATTGATGGCGGCAGCCACCTGCACCGAGCTGATCATCTTCAGATAATCCGCGCTGATGTACAGGTTCAGCTCCTTGCTGCTGGTATTGATGATCTCGTAGTAGCTTTTCAGCTGCGCCTCGTAGTCGTTGATCATGCTTTCCATCTTGGCGTGCTGCTCGCCTGTACCGCCAAAATCCACGTTGCGGAAGCTTTGCAGGATCTCCTCCTGAAACTGCCGGTCGATCTGGCTGGATGCGACCTGCTGTTCCAGCGATACCAGTTTCAGCACCAGACCGTCGTAGGTGGTCTGTGCCTTATCGCCAGCACCTTCCAGCTCGATGTTATTCAGGATATAGTCCGAGGACACCACCTCGCCCCGGTCAGTAAAGTAGTTTTGCAGCAGATCGGCGTTCTTGTACACATACTGGTCGGTCAGGCTCCACAGACTGTCCCGCTGCTCGGTGGTGATCTGTTCGTTCTGCTTTGCAGTTTCGATGGTGTTGGCCAGATATTCCTGCAGCACCGTGCCGTCCCGCACCTGCGGGCCGTTGAGCACATAGGCGTACAGCGCCGGGATGGTGTATTTTTTGAAGTCGGAATAGATATCGCACAGGTCTGCATAGGTGTAGCCGGTGCGGGAGGAGCGAAAATTCGGGTAGTGCTCCCGCTTGCTCAGCAGATAGTCCTGCATCTCGTTGGTATCGTTTTCCAGAATGCGGATGCACTCGTAGTAATCGTAGCCATTGTCCAGCAGACCGGACGAGGGGTTGAGCGAGAGTTTCTGCTCCACATATTTTTCCGTATAATAGGTGCAGTAGCTCTGGATGATGGCATCCAGCATATTGCGGGCATAACCCGCGCCCTGCTCTCCATCCACCACAAGGCTCACCTTGTAGGTATCCGGGAAATAGGTCACCTCTTCGCCCTTTTGCAGCAGTGCCTCGTTGATGGTCTGCTGATCTTCCGAGATCACCGGGGTCACCGAGATGTTGGAACGGATGGTGCTCAGCCGCCCGGAAGCACCCAGTGCATCCATGGCCTGCGAGATGACGGTGGAGGAGTAAATCTCGTTGACGTCCAGCTCGCTGCCGTCCGGGGTGTAGCCGTCCGAGATGCCGTCGTTGGTATAGCGGATAATGACCGATGCAGTGTACTTCTGCCGACCGTCCGCATACATATAGATGGCGGCCGCACCTGCCAGCGACACCAGAAAGATCAGCAGGCTGAAACGCTTCAGATAGCGCAGGATCTCAAACTTTTTCATCTGCGGTGCCTTGCCTTTCTGCGTTTGCGTTCGTGGAGCAGCCATGCGCTGCCCAGCATCACGGCAACGGACTCCATCAGGGTCTTTTTCAGGCTCAGGCGCTGCAGGAAGGAGGCCGAGCCGTAGGTAAAGGTAATATAGTTCTGGGATTTGTACTTGATATACGCCTTGTCCAGTACAAACAACTGCTCCGAGATCTCGTTGATGGCGGTCTCCAGCTTGTTCACCATGGCCTGCGCCTCGGCCAGACGCGGCTGGCCGGCATCCAGCTCCCGGATCTTCTGGATCACATAATTCGTGCTCACGATCTCGGACTGGTAGTCGGTGGCATCGGCCAGAGAAGCGTCTGCCGCTCGCGCCAGCGCATCCATGGCGGTCTTGGTGCGGGACATATAGTACTCGCTTGCTTCATCCACGGTGGGGATCATCATGATGGAGGTCATGGATTTTTCGTAGATGGAAATGCCCTTTTTGTCCGCGTCATAGTAAGCCTGCTGGGTGCGCATATCAATATCGTCGATCTTGTTCTTGTATTCCAGAATGCTGGTCAGCATGGCCGGGTCGCGGGCAACGCCGCCCTCGATGACAAAGGCCATGGCGTTGGGCAGGTCGTAATCCACCAGATTGTTGATCATTTTGCCCAATGTGGTAAAGTTGTTGGTGGAAGGGTCGGGATTTGCCTCGTCCGTAAAGCTTTTGTTTTCCCCCAGACGGGCGTTCAGATAGCGGTTCAGCGCAGCGGCGCGCACCTCCAGCTCGTTCAGTCGCAGGTAAGGCTCGCACGCGGTGGTCACTTCCAGCTTTTCCTTGAGGATGCTCTGGTTATCGCAGTAGTTGCTCAGAAAGATCTCCCGGTAGGATTCGCACACGCTCTGCAAAAGATCTGTGGGCTTGCGGTTGCCCAGGTTCAGCTTGCGGGTGTTGATGGAGAGATAGTAGTTGGTGCTGATATACTCGCTGCCATTGGCGCTGCCGGTGCCGTCTGGGCTCAAATAAAGGCACTCTGCCAGCTGGGAGGCAGTCAGGCTGTCCTGCAGGCCCACCCGCCGGATGGCGCGCTCCATCACCTCGTCCGACACGATCTCGTAGGCGTTGAAGCGGGTCTTGTTGGGGTTCATGCCAAGCGCCGCCTCGGAGTAATTGAAGGAGATGCTGGCAGTGGCGCTGTCCGCACTTTTAAAATAGTGGATCAGCCCGAACAGACAGCACAAGGTTAGCAGGCAGAGAAACAGACGGTATTTATTTGTCCAGATATGGCGCAGCGCCTGTTTGATTTTTTCTTTGATGTCATCCATGGCATTCTACCCTTTTGCAGCGGCCTGCACGCGCAGCGCAGGCTGCTTAGTCGATGTCAATGACCGAAAGCTCCGGCACATTGTTGATGCGGGGCGCCCGGCTGGAATCGCCCAGTCCCCGGCTTACAATGAGGGTGGCGTTGTTGGCAAGTGTATAACTGCCCCCGGCATAGTCGGGCAGAAAGCCCTCCTCGGCGGTATAAAGCGGACCGATCTTCGGCAGACGCACGATGCCGCCGTGGGTGTGCCCGGCCAGTCCCAGCTCAAAGGAATAATTTTCCAGATGCTCGGGAAAGTAGGTGGGCACATGCGCCAGACAGATGCGCAGGTCGTAGTCTGTCTGCGGCTCCACGCTGTCCATAAAGGTGCTGGCACCGTAGTTGGAAAAATCCGCCGGGCTGCCCTCCACGCCCAGAATGCTGATAACATTGTCGTGGATGGTATAGCGCGCCTCCTGATTGCGCAGGACGGTCACCCCGGCGGCGGTGAACTTTTCCACCAGTTCCCGGTCGTTGTCCAGAAAATACAGCTCGTCCTCGTGGTTGCCCAGCACTCCGCATACCGGGGCAATCTCGCTCAGCTGACGGAACAGGGAAAGCATATTATCATAGTCGGTGCCTTTGCCGTAGGTCACAAAGTCGCCGCCCAGCAGGATCAGATCCGGGGCAAGGCTGCGGACATCCTGCACCAGCTCACAGTTATCTGCTCCGTACTCCCGCAGATGCAGATCGGTCAGAAAAACGACCCGGCAGCTCTGGGTCAGCTTGCGGGAATGGATCTGATAGAACTCTGCCGTATAGTGGGTGCGGTTATAGCAGATATTCTGCCACAGCGTCCCGCCCAGTAGGGCGAGCAGGGCAACAAGAATCAGCAGCGTCAGCAACACCTGCTTCCAGAGGGGCGTTGCCCTCTGTGCGCAGCTGCCGCTGTGTGTGTGTCTGCCGCTTTGTGCTGCGCCTTTTCCGTGTTTTGCTTTGATAAAGGCCACATCCTTTCTGCCGGGGAACGTTGCATAGAGAAGGGCGCAGCACAAGGCCGCAGCCCATCTCTCCAAAAACGGATACAAAAACTGATATATAAATAAATTATAACATATTTAGTAGGAAAAGCAAAGAGAGCATCTCTGCCATGGGCGGATTTCACATTTGGGAGTTCCCATCAAAAAAGGGATGCCGCGCACGCAGCATCCCTTTTGCATATTTGCAGATCAATCGTCGTCGCTGTCCAGCTTGAGCACGGCGGTAAAGGCCTCGCTGGGCAGGGAAACGCTGCCCAGCTGACGCATCTTCTTTTTGCCTTCCTTCTGCTTTTCCAGCAGCTTCTTTTTACGGGAGATATCGCCGCCGTAGCACTTGGCCAGCACATCCTTGCGCATGGCCTTGACCGTCTCGCGGGCAATGATCTTGCCGCCGATGGCTGCCTGCACCGGGATCTCAAACAGGTTGCGCGGGATGTTGTCCCGCAGCTTTTCGCAGATGCGGCGTCCCTTGGCGTAGGCGTTGTCCCGGAACACGATCATGGACAAGGCGTCCACGGGGTCGCCGTTGAGCAAAAAGTCCAGCTTGACCAGATCGCTCTCGCGGTACTCCTTGAATTCGTAGTCGTAGCTGGCGTAGCCCCGGCTGCGGCTCTTGATGGCATCAAAGAAGTCGTACACGATCTCGCCCAGCGGCAGCGCGTAGTGCAGGTCCACGCGCACATCGTCCAGATACTTCATATCGATCAGGACGCCGCGCTTGCTCTGGCAAAGATCCATCAGGCCGCCCACATAGTCGTTGGGGGTGTACAGATGCACATCCACAAAGGGCTCCTCCTGCTTGACGATGTTGCTGGGGTCCGGGTAACTGGAGGGGTTGTCGATCATCTCCACAGTGCCGTCGGTCAAGGTCAGGCGGTAGCGCACGCTGGGGGTGGTGGTGATGATGTCCAGATCAAACTCCCGCTCCAGGCGCTCGGTGATGATCTCCATATGCAGCAGACCCAGGAAACCGCAGCGGAAGCCGAAGCCCAGCGCGGCGCTGGTCTCCAGTTCAAAGGTCAGGGAGGCATCGTTCAGCTGCAATTTTTCCAGCGCGTCCTTCAGGTCGGGGTACTTGGCACCATCGGCAGGGTAGATGCCGCAGAACACCATGGGCTTGACCTGACGGTAGCCGGGCAGCGCTTCTGCGGTGGGGCGCTCTGCCAGCGTGACGGTATCGCCCACGCGGGTGTCCTGCACCGTCTTGATGCTGGCGGTCAGGTAGCCTACCTCACCGGCCTGCAGCTGGGCGCAGGGGGTCAGGGAGGTGGCACCCATGTGCCCCACCTCCACCAGCGTGAACTCTGCGCCGGTAGCCATCATGCGGATGGTGTCGCCGGGCTTCACCGAGCCCTCGAACACGCGGATGTAGACGATGACGCCCTTGTAGCTGTCGTAGATGCTGTCGAAGATCAGCGCCTTTAAAGGTGCGTCCGGGTCACCGGTGGGGGCGGGGATATCGCTCACCACACGCTCCAGCACCTGATCGACGTTCAGGCCGGTCTTGGCGGAGACGCGGGGCGCGTCCATGCAGGGCAGGCCGATCACGTCCTCCACCTCCTGCGCCACCTCGTCCGGGTGGGCGCTGGGCAGGTCGATCTTGTTCAGGATGGGCACCAGTTCCAGATCGTGCTCCAGTGCCATATAGGTGTTGGCCAGCGTCTGCGCTTCCACGCCCTGCGTGGCGTCCACCACCAGAATGGCGCCCTCGCAGGCGGCCAGACTGCGGCTGACCTCGTAGGCAAAGTCCACGTGACCCGGGGTGTCGATCAGGTTGAACTCGTAGGTCTTGCCGTCCTTTGCGGTGTAGTTCATGGTCACGGCACGCGCCTTGATGGTGATGCCGCGCTCGCGCTCGATATCCATGTTATCAAGGATCTGATCCTCCATGGTGCGCTCGTCCACGCTCTTGGTCAGCTCCAGAATGCGGTCGGACAGGGTGGATTTGCCGTGGTCGATATGTGCAATGATGCAGAAGTTGCGGATGTTGTCTCTTGCCATGTAGTTCCTCCGGGCAGCTTTATGCTTCTAAGATCCAGTCCTCCACAGCCACGATCTGTCCGTGGTCGCGGTAGACGCGGGGCACGCGGCGGGAAACGCCGCACAGCACTTCATAGGGGATGGTGTCGGTCTTGCGGGCAATGGTCTCTGCGGTGTCGCTCACGGTGCCGCCCCACAGGATGGCTTCATCGTCCTCGCGCACTTCCGGTACATCGGTCACGTCCACCATCATCTGATCCATGCACACCCGCCCCAGTACCGGGCAGGCTTTGCCGTGGATCTCCACCACGCCCTTGCCGCAGCTCAAAAGCCGGGGATAGCCGTCGGCATAGCCGGTGCAAAGGGTGGCTACCTTGGTGGGCTTTTCGGCGGTAAAGCGGCGGCCGTAGCTGGCGCACTGGCCGGGCTGCATCTCCTTGATCATGCTCACCACGGTCTTAAGGGTCATTACCGGCTTAAAGCGGCCAAAGCGCACCTCATCGCTGGGGTCGTAGCCGTACAGGATGATGCCGGGGCGCGCCATGCAGCGCTCCCGGGGCAGTCCCTCCGGCCAGTCCGGGTGCAGCATGACCCCGGCAGAGTTGTCACAGTGCACAAGGGCAGGCTCCCGCCCGGCGGCCTTCAGTGCGTGGAAGGCTTTCACGAACAGTGCGTGCTGCTCGGCGGTGTAGGCCACATTCTCCGGGGCGGTGTCATCGGCCACGGAAAAATGCTGGAACAGGCCGGTCATTTCCAGCCCGGGCAGCGCACAGGCCTCCAGCATCTCCCGGATGGCGGCGTCAAAATCGGTGCGCAGGGCAAAGCCGATGCGCCCCATACCGGTGTCGGCCTTGAGGTGGATGTGTACCCTGCCGCCTGCCGCCACGGCGGCTTCGCTCAAGGCGCGTGCCTGCGCAAGGGAGTAGCAGGCCACGGTGATGTCGTTCTGGATCAGGGCGGCGGCGTAGGCGGGCTGCACATGCCCCAGAATGAGGATGGGCAAAGTCTGCCCCGCCTTGCGCAGCTGCACGGCCTCGGTCAGGCAGCTGACCGCCAGCCATGCGGCGCCCTCCTCGGCGAACACCCGGGCGCACTGTACCGCGCCGTGGCCGTAGCTGTCGGCCTTGACCACTGCGCACAGGGGCAGCGCCCCTGCCCGGGCCTTTACCTCCCGGAAATTATACCGAAGGGCCTCGAGGTCGATCTCAGCCCAGACGTGTTTTTCAAACGGTTGTTTCTGCATGATCTGTTTCCTTTTTTGGTACGATGAAGCTGCCCCGACCCGTGTGGACGGGACGCCAGCCGTCAATGCCGCTCTCCTGCAAAGCATGGAGAGTCTTTTGGCGGAAGGCGTGGTCGGTGCGGCAGCGCTCCTGCACAAATTCTTTGGTCTGTTCCCGCACGGTAACGCCGTCGGCGGGGCAGCGGCTTTTCACGATGGGCAAGTCCGCCTCCCGCACGGCGCACTGCACCTCGTACTCGGTTGCCAGCAGCATGGGGCGGATGAGGGTGAGATCCCGCTGGGAGAGGTAGGTCACCGGCGAGAAGCAGCCGATGCGTCCCTCCCGCCAGAGGTTCATATAAAAGGTCTCCACGGCATCGTCCAGATGATGCCCCAGCGCCACCTTGTTGCAGCCCAGCTCCTGCGCGGCGGTGTGCAGCGCGCCCCGCCGCAGCTTGGCGCACAGGGCGCAGGGGTTCTTCTCCTTGCGGTAGTCGAACACCACAGGGCCGATCTCGGTGCGGCGCACCTCGTAGGGGATGCCGTGCTGCCGGAACAGCTCTGCCAGCGCGGAGTAGTCCATGGGCTGATGATCGAACTGCGGGTCCAGCGTGACCGCTACTACCTCGTAGTCAAAGCCGATGTACTTGCGCAGCATGGAAAGACCGATGGTCAGCGCCACGCTGTCCTTGCCGCCGGAAACGCCCACCATCACCCGGTCGCCGGGGGCGATCATTTCATAGTCCTGTACGGCCTTGCGCATTAAACCGCAAAGCCGCTGCATTGCACGAAGATCACTCATGACAGGCTCACGCTTTCTACCAGATTGACCACATCGCTGATGGACGCCAGCTTTGTCAGCGCCGAGACATAGACCACATCGCCGCTGTCATAGGTGATGGTGGCCAGCACGGCGTAGTAGGCCTGGATATCACAGCGCACGGCAGTGACCGTGGCACCCTCCACCTGCAGCTTGACCTTGCGGGGGCTGATGACACCGTAGGCTGCTTTCAGGTCAGCTTCCGACTGGCCGATGAAATCTTCGTAAGTGGCTTTGTCTCCCCGCTGGAACAGCACCACCTGATAGTTGGCGTTGGCGCTGTCCTCACCGGAAGCCAGCTGCAGCGCATGGCCCAGCGCGGCATCCTCGGTCATCTGGCAGACGGGCCAGACGGCACTTTCGTAATCCACCGAGATGCCATTCTCCGCATCAAAGTGGGTGTCGGGGTTGGCAGGAGTGCGGCGGTTGACGGCCAGCGTCAGCCCAAAGTAGGCCAGCGCACCCAAAAGCACGATCACGCCCATGGCGAGCAGCAGCCTGGAGGCCCGCTGCTGGGAGGAATCCTGCGTGTGAATGTCTTTCGGCATGGGAAAAATCTCCTTTTTACAATATCTTATATAGTATAACACACTCGGCGGCAAAATTGTAGCGCCGCCGG
>OKXZ01000518.1_pt1 | contig 8363 bp, 8 predicted proteins | sample 1608991 | NCBI WGS metagenome assembly OKXZ01 (sample SAMN02675044, study PRJEB24791) | human gut metagenome, SKBSTL002 | isolation source: stool | host: Homo sapiens | place: USA
CTCGAGCTGGGTGTTTCCCCCGAGCAGGCACCCGACACCCCGACCTACATCACCCTCCACTTCGAGAAGGGCATCCCCACCGCCGTTGACGGCAAGGAGATGGGCGCTGTCGAGCTGGTCGAGTACCTGAACAAGGTGGGCGGCGAGAACGGCATCGGCCTGCTGGACATCGTCGAGAACCGTCTGGTGGGCATGAAGAGCCGCGGCGTGTACGAGACCCCCGGCGGCGCCATCCTGTACAAGGCCATCGACGTGCTGGAGACCATCACGCTGGATAAGGAGAGCGCTCACTTCAAGGCACAGCTGGCACAGAAGTACGCCGACATCGTGTACAACGGCCAGTGGTTCACCCCGCTGCGCGAGGCACTGGATGCCTTTGCCGACAGCCTTGAGAAGACTGTGACCGGTGATGTGAAGCTGAAGCTCTACAAGGGCAACATGATCAACGCCGGTGTGACCTCTCCGTTCACCCTGTACGATGAGCAGACCGCTTCCTTCGGCGTCGATAAGGATTACGACCAGTCCGATGCCACCGGCTTCATCAACCTGTTCGGCCTGTCCATCAAGGAGCGCGCAAAGCTGTCCAAGAACTGGCCGGAGGTCAAGTAATCGCAACATTTTCGACTGCGTGTGTTTTCACACTTTCACACGCGGGTTCTCACACCGGCATCGTAGCCGGCGGCACCGCCGCAGGAGCGTTTTCCCCTGCGGCGGCTTTGCCGTTTTTATAAGGAGTTTATATTATGGCAGAACAACTCTGGAAGGGTCGGTTTTCCAAGGCGGTGGACAGCCGCGTCAACGACTTCAACTCCTCCATCCGCTTCGACCAGCGGATGATCGCGCAGGATATGCGCGGCAGCGGCGTCCATGCCGCCATGCTGGCACGGCAGGGCATCATCTCGGAGCAGGACTGTGCGGATATCCTCAGCGGGCTGGCTTCCATCGCGGACGACCTGTCCAGCGGTGCGCTGACCATTGATCCCGCCGCCGAGGACGTGCACACCTTCGTGGAGCAGACCCTGACCGCCCGTATCGGGGATGCGGGCAAGCGGCTGCACACCGGCCGCAGCCGCAACGATCAGGTGGCGCTGGATATCCGCCTGACTTTGCGGGATTACAGCAAGACTTTGCAGGCCTACATCGTGGAGCTGGTGCGGGTGCTGTGCAAAAAGGCGGCGGAGAACACCGCCTCCGTCATGCCCGGATACACCCATTTGCAGCGTGCCCAGCCCATCACCTTCGGCCACGCGCTGATGGCCTACGCTTCCATGCTGCTGCGCGACCTTGACCGCTTTGCGGACGCCACCGCCCGCATGGACAGCCAGTGCCCGCTGGGCTCGGGCGCACTGGCAGGCACCACCTACCCGCTGGACAGGGATTTCACCGCCGAAAAGCTGGGCTTCGCCGCCCCCTGCGCCAACAGTCTGGACGGCGTGTCCGACCGTGATTTCTGCATCGAGCTGGCAAGCGCCATTTCCATCTGCATGATGCACCTGTCCCGCCTTTCGGAGGAGATCATCCTGTGGTGCAGCTGGGAGTTCAAGTTCATTGAGCTGGACGATGCCTTTACCACCGGCTCGTCCATTATGCCCCAGAAGAAGAACCCCGACGTGACCGAGCTCATCCGCGGCAAGACCGGCCGCGTGTACGGCGACCTGAACACCCTGCTGGTGATGATGAAGGGCCTGCCGCTGGCCTACAACAAGGATATGCAGGAGGACAAGGAAGCCATCTTTGATGCAGTGGACACCTTGGAACTCTGCCTCAAGACCATCACCCCCATGCTGGACACCATGAAGACCCTGCCCGCCAATATGCGCCGCGCCGCCGCAAAGGGCTTTATCAACGCCACCGACTGCGCTGACTACCTGACCAAGAAAGGAATGCCCTTCCGGGATGCCTACAAGCTGACCGGCTGCATGGTGTCGGACTGCATTGCCGCCGACAAAACGCTGGAGGAACTGACCCTGACCCAGTTCCAGAGCTACAGCCCGCTGTTTGAGGCCGATATCTATGATGCCATCGACCTTGTGCACTGCTGCGAGGGACGCACCAGCTACGGCGGCCCCAGCGCCGCCAGCGTAGAAAAGCAGATCGCGCTGGCAACGGCGCGACTGGACGCATGGGAGGAGGAAAACGCATGAAGGTAAAGGTATTTATTGATGGCTCTTCCGGCACCACCGGCCTGCGCATCGCCGACCGTCTGGCCGAGCGCCCGGAGATCGAGCTGCTGTCCATCTCTTCCGAGGGGCGCAAGGACGTGCACGAGCGGGCAAAGGTCATCAATTCTGCCGACCTTGCCTTCCTCTGCCTGCCGGATGCGGCTTCTAAAGAAGTCATGCCCCTGCTGCGCCCGGACGTGAAGGTGCTGGACACCTCCACCGCCTTCCGCACCGATGCCGCATGGGACTACGGTTTCCCGGAGCTGAAGGGACAGAAGGCGAAAATTCAAAACTCTTACCGCGTGGCAGTGCCCGGCTGCTATGCCAGCGGCTTTATCAGCATTGCCCGCCCGCTGGTGGAGCTGGGGCTGGTGCCGCAAAGCTACCCCTTCAGCTGCACCGGCATCTCCGGCTACTCCGGCGGCGGCAAAAAGATGATCGCGGACTACGAAAGCCCCGACCGCCCGGCGCACAGCAAGCTGGATGCGCCCAAGAGCTACGGCCTGAGCCTTGGCCACAAGCACCTGCCGGAGATGCAGAAGATCAGCGGCCTTGCGCACACGCCGATGTTCGTGCCGGTGGTGTGCGACTACTACTGCGGCATGCAGGTGCTGGTGCCGCTGGATCTTACCCTTGCGGGCACTACTGCCGAGGCCGTGGCTGCCGCCCTTGCGGATTACTACAAGAACGCCGCCACCGTGAAGGTGCACGGCCTGAACGAGCCGCTGCCGGAAAACGGCCTGTACTCCAACGCCATGGCGGGCACCGACCGCATGGAACTGTACCTGACCGTGAACGCCGCGGGAGACCAGATGATGCTGGTCTCGCTGTTTGATAATCTGGGCAAAGGCTCCTCCGGTGCCGCCGTCCAGTGCATGAACCTGATGCTGGGTCTGGAAGAGACCAAGGGCTTGGAATAAACTTGTTTTTCTTTGTGGGAAAGGAAAATCGTTATGCAGTATAAGGAAGTTGCGGGCGGCATCTGCGCGCCCAAGGGTTTTGCTGCCGCCGGTGTCCATTGCGGCATCCGGGCAAATCACAGCGAAAAATACGATCTGGCGCTCATCAAGGCCGAGGTGCGCTGCGCTGCTGCGGGCGTGTACACCACCAACAAGGTCTGCGGTGCGCCCATCAAGGTGGACCGCGCCCATCTGGCCGATGGCTATGCACAGGCCATTGTGGTCAACAGCGGCAACGCCAACACCTGCGCCGCCAACGGCGTGGCGCTGGCTGAGGAGTGCTGTGCACTGGTAGGCAAGGCACTGAACATTGATGCAAAGGACGTTCTGCCCGCCTCCACCGGCGTCATTGGTCAGCCTATGGTCATCGACCCCTTTGCCCGGGGCATCCCGGCGGCAGCAGAAAAGCTGGCTGCCACCGCGCAGGGCAGCACAGACGCTGCCACCGCCATCATGACCACCGACACCCATAAAAAAGAGTACGCCATCCAGTTCGAGCTGGGCGGCAAGGTGTGCACCGTGGGTGCCATCGGCAAGGGCAGCGGCATGATCGCCCCCAACATGGCCACCATGCTGGCGTTCTACACCACCGATGCCGCCGTCTCGCCCGCGCTGCTGGAAAAGGCGCTCAAGACCGTTGTGCCCGGCACCTATAACCAGATGAGCGTGGATCTGGATACCTCCACCAACGATACCCTGATCATTATGGCGTCCGGTCTGGCGGGCAACCCGAAAATCTGCGAAGAGAACGCGGACTACGCCGCCTTTGTGGCAGCGCTGACCGCCATTGCAGAGCACATGTGCGCCGAGCACGCCGGAGACGGCGAGGGCGCCACCCACCTGATCACCTGCGAGGTGACCCATGCGCCTGACCTGAAAACCGCCCGCGCCGTCAGCCGCAGCGTGGTCTGCTCCAACCTGTTCAAGGCGGCGGTCTTTGGCCGCGATGCCAACTGGGGACGCATCCTGTGCGCCATCGGCTACACCCCCGGCGATTTCTCCATTGATAAGGTCTGCGTCTGGCTCTCCAGCAAGGCGGGCGAGGTGTATGTGTGCGAGAACGCAGCCTACCATCCGTACAGCGAGGACGAAGCCGCCAAGGTGCTGGCAGAGCACGATATTCTGGTCAAGGTGGATATGGGCACCGGTGAGGCAAGCGCCAAGGCGTGGGGCTGTGACCTGACCTACGACTATGTGAAGATCAACGGCGATTACAGAACCTGACAGGAGCGCGGAACAGATGAAAAACGAAGAAATGGCGCGGCTTTTTTCGGAGGCCACCCCTTATATCCAGAAGTACCATGGCAAAACCATGGTCATCAAATACGGCGGCAACGCCATGATCAACGAGACGCTGAAAAACGCCGTGATGAACGACCTTGTCACCCTGACGCTGCTGGGCGTGCGGGTGGTGCTGGTGCACGGCGGCGGCCCCGCCATCAACGAGATGCTCAAGAAGGTGGGCGTGGAAAGCCACTTTGCAAATGGTCTGCGGGTGACGGACGATGCTACCATGGAGATCGTGCAGCAGGTGCTGGCCGGTAAGGTAAACAAGGACCTTGTGGCAAAGCTGCGCGGGCGCGGCGTGGGTCTGTGCGGCATGGACGGACAGATGCTCCGCTGCACCGAGCTGGACCCGCAGCTGGGTCATGTGGGCGAGATCGTCCATGTGGATGCGACCCTGATCGAAAGTCTGCTGGACGGCGGCTTTATCCCGGTGATCGCCACCGTAGGCATGGACGACCTCGGGCAGGCGTATAACGTCAACGCGGACACCGCCGCGGCCCAGATCGCCATTGCCCTGAAGGCCGAAAAGCTGGTGTCCATGACCGATATCGCAGGTCTGCTGCGGGATAAGGAGGACGAGACCACCCTCATCCCCGAGGTGGAGGTGACCGAGATCGAGGGCTACAAGTCCGCCGGTATCATTGCGGGCGGCATGATCCCCAAGATCGGCGGCATGGCGGACGCCATCTATCAGGGCGTGCACGAGGCGGTCATCATTGATGGCCGCGTGCCGCACTCCATCCTGCTGGAACTGTTCTCCGACCGCGGCTCCGGTACCCGCTTCTACCGCCGCAGCCACCGCGAATAAAAAGATTGCGCAAGCGAAAAAGCAGTATTATAATAGAAAAAACGCTCCCTCCGGGGGAGCGGCGCATGCGCGGAACTTCTATTCACAGGAGGTACACCTATGGATTCTGAAAAAGTCATCAAGCGGGACAACGAGTACGTCCTGCACACCTATAACCGCAACCCCATCGTGCTGGAAAAAGGCCACGGGCTGTACGCCGAGGGCCCGGAGGGACAGAAGTATCTGGACTTCACCAGCGGCATCGGGGTGAACAGCCTTGGCTACTGCGACCTTGCATGGGCAGAAGCCGTGTCCCAGCAGGCACACAAATTGCAGCACACCTCTAACCTGTACTACACTGCGCCCTGCGGCAAGCTGGCGAAAAAGCTGTGCAAGCGCACCGGCATGAGTAAGGTTTTCTTCGGCAATTCCGGTGCCGAAGCCAACGAGGGTGCCATCAAGGCCGCCCGCAAGTACAGCGCAGACCATTACGGCAAGGACCGCTACAACGTCATCACGCTGGTCAACAGCTTCCATGGCCGCACCCTTGCCACCCTGACCGCCACCGGGCAGGAGGTGTTCCACAACTACTTCGGCCCCTTCAACGAGGGCTTCCAGTACGTCCCGGCGGGAGATATCGAAGCGCTGCGGGAGCTGGTGGACCGTCACACCTGCGCCGTGATGATGGAACTGATTCAGGGCGAGGGCGGCGTGATGGCGCTGGACCCGGACTATGTACAGGCCGTGCGCGCTTTGTGCGATGAAAAAGACCTTGTGCTCATTGTGGACGAAGTGCAGACCGGCGTGGGCCGCACCGGCACCTTCCTGTGCTGTGAGCACTATAACCTCAAGCCGGACATCGTCACCCTTGCCAAGGGGCTGGGCGGCGGCTTGCCCATCGGCGCGGTGCTGATGAATGAAAAGGTAGCCGAGGGCATGGGCCCCGGCACCCACGGCTCTACCTTTGGCGGCAACCCGGTGGTCTGCGCCGGTGCCAACGTGGTGGTGGACCGTCTGGACCAGAGCTTCCTTGCACAGGTCAGCGAGCGCGCCGTACAGCTGCGCACCGGTCTGGCAAAGCTGCCCCACGTCAAGAACATTTCCGGCATCGGCCTGATGGTGGGCATCGAATTCTTTGATGTGCAGGCTGCGGATGTGCTGGCTGCCTGCCGCGAAAAGGGCCTGCTGGTGCTTACCGCCAAGACTCGGCTGCGTCTGCTGCCGCCGCTGACCGTCTCCGAGCACGAGGTAGACATGGCGCTGGAGGTGCTGGCCGAGGTGCTGGGCACGATGGAGCCGACGGCTCCGAAGGAGCAGGCATGAAAAATCTGCTGAAAATGAGCGACCTTTCCCCCGCCGAGCTGACCCACATTCTGGATGTGGCAGACCAGCTGAAAGCGGACTGCAAGGCGGGCCGCACCGCCCCGCTGCTGGCGGGCAAAAGCGTGGCGCTGCTGTTCTCTAAGGCGTCCACCCGCACCCGCACCAGCTTTGAGGTGGGCGTGTACCAGATGGGCGGCCTTGGCAACTACATGAACACCGCCGAGCTGCAGGCCGGGCGCGGCGAGCCCCTGCGGGACACCGCCCGGGTGCTGGGGCGCTACTACGACTGTGCCGTCTGGCGCACCTACCGCCAGCGGGACTTGGAGGAGCTGGCGGAGCTTTCCGGCATTCCGGTGATCAACGGCCTGACCGATTATGCCCACCCCTGTCAGGTGCTGGCTGACCTGATGACCATTCGGGAGCGCCGGGGCACACTGGCAGGGCTGAAGCTCTGCTTTGTGGGCGACGGAAGCAACATGGCCAACAGCCTGATCGTGGGCGGCCTTTTGGCGGGGATGCAGGTGTCCTGCGTCTGTCCCCCGGGCTACCGCCCGGCAGCGGATGTGCTGGTGTTTGCCCACAAATACGGCAATGCCTTCCACCTGACCACCGACCCTGCCGAGGGCGTGCGGGATGCGGACATCGTGGCCACCGCCGCGTGGAACACCACCGCCCCCGGCACCGCCGAGAGCGAGCAGCGTCTGCGGGATTTTGTGGGCTTCCAGCTCACCGGCCGTCTGCTGGAAAACGCAAGGCCCAACGCGCTGGTGCTGCACTGTCTGCCCGCCCACCGGGGCGAGGAGATCTCCACCGCCCTGTTCGAGCAGCACGCGGACGAGATCTTTGACGAGGCAGAGAACCGTCTGCACGTCCAGAAAGCCGTGCTGGCGGTGCTGCTGGCGGGCAAGTAAAACGCTTTTGAATGCCCGCCGCTATCGGGTTGCGGCACCCAGCATCCGCATCGTGCCTTGGGCGGCACTTGCGTCTTGCTGGCCGCTGCCCCAACAACTCCTCCCTGTTTCCGCCGCTGGCGGCGGTCGTCGTCGTTGCACTTTGGGCATCAAGAGTGGAAAGAATATTTTGTATTGCAGTTCCGAAACGCCTGCGGGCGTTTCGGAACTGCTTTTTTACGGGAGAGATTGCGGTGGAAAGCCTCTCAGGCGCACATTCGTTTGCAACCCTTTTTTTGCGCCCCAAAAGGGTGCGCAAGGGCTTTTTTGGGGTTTTTCAGGGCGATTCGATGCATTTCAGGGGCCATTCACGCAGAATTGCTCCATTTTTGCCGCCGTTCGTGGTATACTACAGGCACAGAGCAGTGCTCTGTTCAATATGCCATTCCCGTAATTCCTATAGAGCAGAAAACCGTCCGGTAACCGCAAACCGGGCGGTTTTCTGTTTTTTGCGGGTGCGTGTGGTGTACGGGTCGTTTCAGCGCATTTGCGGGGCGATTCGTGCCCAAAACCGTCCAAAGCGGGCAAAACGTGGTACACTGGGTACAACAAAAGCGCCCGGCTTGGAGGGCGCTTGAGAAGGAGAGAATCTTATGCAAAAACGGCTCATCAGCATGGTTCTGGCGCTGAGCATGGCACTGACCGCAATGCCGCTGCCCGCCCTTGCCCAGAGCGCCCCGCCCGACACCGCCAAGGCAGCCCGCTGGGCTGTGGAGGCCGGGCTGCTGCCCGACATGGGCGAGGGCGCCTTTACGCCCGGCAAGCGTGTGACCAAGGTACAGGTCATCCGCGCATGGAACCGGCTGAAAAAGCTGGGTCTGGCGAAATAACAATTGCCATCTCCCGATCGATCCTTTCCAATAAGCGCCGCAAGGCCGTCCGGCGAATGCCGGAC